>Ga0208375_1000048_pt1 | contig 203342 bp, 202 predicted proteins | sample RifOxyD1_FD_184038 | JGI IMG/M metagenome (GOLD analysis project Ga0208375, IMG submission 184038) | Soil microbial communities from Rifle, Colorado - Rifle Oxygen_injection D1 (SPAdes) | ecosystem: Environmental > Terrestrial > Deep subsurface > Rock core/Sediment | place: Rifle, Colorado... | reverse complement strand
TCAGTACCGTATTATCAGTGCCAGCTTCCAAACCAGTCAGGGTAATGGTGCCTGAAGCAGTCAGAGCAGCAAAGGTCTGAGTAGCAGTCCAAGTATTAGCGTTATTAAGGTTCAAGGAAGCGACAACATCCCCGGTAGTAGGATCAATGGTGAGGGTGCCGTCACTATTGGAGACGGAGGTAACTAAACCAGAAGTAAGATCACTGAAAGCTACCCAAGTAGTACCATCATTACTAAACTCCATTTGATCGCCAGTAGCGTTGTAGCGAATACCAGAATTATTAGCAGTACCATTATCAAAGTAGATGTAACGAGTGGCATCAGTAGTACCCAATTGCAGATTACCCCCTACAGTGAGAAGCTCTTCGGGAGAAGCAGTACCAATCCCGACACTTCCAGAATCTGCAACAAAGATGGCTAGATTAGTTCCATCATCATAGATAGACAGTCCCGAAGCACTGGAAGCTCTGAGGGACGTAAGATCAATATCATCTTCTAGGGTAATGGTAGCGTTGGTTGTACCAGTAATATCAATGTCATCTCCAGCAGTCAGTAGAGAAGCAATATTACTCCATGAAGGAGCTCCTGCTCCTCCAGAGATTAAGAGTTGACTGGCTGCTCCTGCTGCTAAGGAATCATAGCTAGTAGTCCCAGTAGAGTAGAGTAGTTCTCCTGCTCCTAGAGCTGTTACATCACCACCCAAACCACCACGAGTGACACTTAAGTACTGCTCAGAGGTGAGCGTATTCTCATCAGACCAGTAAGCGACATAGTCGGTCGTACCTGATCCATCCACTAGAGAAGATCCCCACACTCTCGCATCAATCTCATCAGTCACAACCTGATTGGAACTATTGAGAATCAGTACCGTATTATCAGTGCCAGCTTCCAAACCAGTCAGGGTAATGGTGCCTGAAGCAGTCAGAGCAGCAAAGGTCTGAGTAGCAGTCCAAGTATTAGCGTTATTAAGGTTCAAGGAAGCGACAACGTCCCCGGTAGTAGGATCAATGGTGAGGGTGCCGTCACTATTGGAGACGGAGGTAACTAAACCAGAAGTAAGATCACTGAAAGCTACCCAAGTAGTACCATCATTACTAAACTCCATTTGATCGCCAGTAGCGTTGTAGCGAATACCAGAATTATTAGCAGTACCATTATCAAAGTAGATGTAACGAGTGGCATCAGTAGTACCCAATTGCAGATTACCCCCTACAGTGAGAAGCTCTTCGGGAGAAGCAGTACCAATCCCGACACTTCCAGAATCTGCAACAAAGATGGCTAGATTAGTTCCATCATCATAGATAGACAGTCCCGAAGCACTGGAAGCTCTGAGGGACGTAAGATCAATATCATCTTCTAGGGTAATGGTAGCGTTGGTTGTACCAGTAATATCAATGTCATCTCCAGCAGTCAGTAGAGAAGCAATATTACTCCATGAAGGAGCTCCTGCTCCTCCAGAGATTAAGAGTTGACTGGCTGCTCCTGCTGCTAAGGAATCATAGCTAGTAGTCCCAGTAGAGTAGAGTAGTTCTCCTGCTCCTAGAGCTGTTACATCACCACCCAAACCACCACGAGTGACACTTAAGTACTGCTCAGAGGTGAGCGTATTCTCATCAGACCAGTAAGCGACATAGTCGGTCGTACCTGATCCATCCACTAGAGAAGATCCCCACACTCTCGCATCAATCTCATCAGTCACAACCTGATTGGAACTATTGAGAATCAGTACCGTATTATCAGTGCCAGCTTCCAAACCAGTCAGGGTAATGGTGCCTGAAGCAGTCAGAGCAGCAAAGGTCTGAGTAGCAGTCCAAGTATTAGCGTTATTAAGGTTTAGAGAAGCGACAACTGCTCCCGTGGTAGGAGAGATAGTCAAAGTGCCGTTGCTATTAGTAACTGAAGTAACTCCGCTAGTTCCCAAATCACTCCAGGTAGAACCATCATGACTAAACTGAATTTTGTCGTTAGTAGCGTTATAACGAATGCCTGAATTGCTGCTAGTACCGTTATCAAAATAGATATAGCGATCTCCATCAGCAATTCCCAGTTGAATATTTCCACCAACCGTTAGTGCTTGCTCGGTGGTACCGGTAGCTATGCCGACGTTTCCTCCCGCGTAGGAGATAGCAGTTCCTGATTGAGTCCAGAAATTGGTGTCAACTCCACCAGCTGCCAACTCAGTTAGAGTTTTGGTAGTACCGGTAGCAGCGTCATAGAAGATTAAATTATCACCAGAAACATCAAGATATGCTCCAGAGTTTCCCAAACCGAGCAGACCGAGAGGGTTAGTGGTACCAATCCCGATTTTGCCAGCAGAATCAATCACCCCCAAGATGTTTTGTGAACTATCACGCCAGGATAAAATTGGAGCAGAGCTTTCTGAACCACTAACCAGAGTGAGAGGGCTATTTTTTGTACCGCCAAAAACTGCTTGAGGAGCAGCGATAAAACTATCAAATAAAGCTCCACCCTGTCCTTCAGTAACAAAATAAAGATTATCTCCAGCCAAAGTTAGACTTCCATCAACAACATTTAATGTGGGTGCATCAGCAAACAGAATTTCCCCTTGATCATTCATGTAGAGTACGGAATCATTAATTACAGGATTTCCCAGAGGAGCACCGGTTAGTAGCTCTGAATCTTGAGAATATTTGACTGTTTTGATGGGATAGAGAGCTAATTGCTCGTTATTAATGATGGGCGAAAGCCATAAATTGCTATTTCCATAAAAAGTATCATTGTCTAGGGGATAACCACAATTATTATCATTATCAGTTCCATCTCCACTTCCTCCCCCCAATGTTATTTGAAAAATGCCTTGAGGATCTGCTTTTATTTGACAAGCACCTGATTCCCAAACCATTTCAGCATCTTCTTTGGGACTATTGAAAAGACGAAAGTAAGCTATGGCTTCGCCAACCACTTGTTCACCAGAATCTGCCTGGTAGAGTTTGCCACTAAAAGGAATGATGTGTCTGCCTTCTATTTCAGAAATCAGAGTATTGTAATCAGTTTGCGAAAGAGAGGTGGTAATAGTGCTATCGGTTACAGTGGTGCCGGTGGAAGCCTGCTGGCGGAGATCTTGAACGGTTTGAACTAGATAAAGACCAATAGAGCTACCAAAAAGAAGGAGTAAGAGCACTATTCCCGCCAGCAGGCCATCTCTTTTACGACGTTTTTTTTCCAATTTGACATCATCTTCTTGACCTGGAGGAGTAAGAACGGGGAGATTATCGCCAGTAGGAGAGAAAATGCTATCCAGAGCCAAACTTGGCCAGTCAGCCATTACTCCAGAAGCCAGTTTCTGGCGTTGTGCCCAAGTTGCAAACTGCGTAATGCTCACTAATTTGCGTTGAATAGAAGTGGCCTTGAGGCCTTTTTGTTTTTGAGCTAGAGCAAATCGCTTGAGGTTATCCAAAGTCAAAAGGGCGGTGATGTTTTTGGCTCGAATAAAATAGGCAAACTGCTTGATGTCACTGCGGTAATTTCTAATAGTGGCATCTGCAGCTGAGTTGTATTGCAAGACAGCCAGATATTTATTCAAGATTTTTTCGATGCCAACACGAATTAAATAATCATCTATGACTGGGTTTGTGGGAGCTGATCCAGAGTTGGTTGGAGTAGTTTGATTACCAACCTGATCACTTGGTTGACTATTAGTTTGACCAGAGTTAATCACTTGATTGGTAGAGTGATCGTCAGCAAACACCCAGTTCAAATATTGAGAAACACTTACTACTTTGCGACGAACAGTAGCTTCTGCCAAGCCATTTTTCTTCTGGTTGCTGGCAAACTTTTCCACTATTTTTTCGCGTTGTTTTTCATCTGCCAATCCGCCAGCCAAGCCAGTTTTTTCATTTGCTACTTGAGTATCATTAGCTTGACTGCTGTCATTTTCTGCTATGAACTGTAAAAACTGGCCGATGTCACTGCGATAGTTTCTGATGGTGGCTTCAGAACTACCTGAGCTTTGCAGATACTCACAGTATTTTTCGAGTCCAAACTGATGATCTACGGATTTATTTTGGGTATTTTGTTTGTTGGACGACAAACCTGTGGAAAAATTGACGTTTTTATTGCGAGCGAGCTGGTTGGGGGCAGGTTGTGCCAGCATTGATGTTTTTCTTTGTGTAACCCAGGCTATTTAGAACTGTTTGTTAGATGGGTTAAACGACTCTCAGTTTATGGGTTTTTCGGGTATTCTTGCAACCACCGCCTTGTCTTTTTTTATGACAAATAAGATGCCCACTTATACACAAAATCAGCCTTTTTTACTCAAGTAAAGCTTGCTTTTTTTGAGTTTAAATATTTCAATCAATATCAAAAAACATCAACCAGGATAAACTTGGAAAGAATAAATTGCGGTTTAACCAAATTTTTCACCAAAGTTGCTACTTGTGGAACTAAACAGAAAAAGTGTATTATCTGAACAGAAAACTGTTTGTTCGTAATTTGTTTATTTAGCTATTTTGAAAATTATGTCAGCTAAGCCTGGGAAAAGCTAACAAAAGCTGCTGGAAAAGAGAAAGCTATGCTCAATCAACTCATAAAAAGCCTGTTTTGGCCACTTCGGGTTTTTGATTTGGGGATAAGCGAGGTATGGGATAGGTTTTGCTATATAAATATTATGCCCAATTTTTGCAAGATTAAAATTGATGCAGAAATAAGGCAAAAAGAAGATGATCTTTTGATTTAGCAATGAAGAAATCTTTAACAATGAAGAAATAATTTAATAATGAAAGAAAATGCACAGCGCCTACTGACTTGGCTTTACCCGCAAGACAATACTGCTCGCTGGGTATCAGCAACGGAATTATCTTTGGTTGTCCCTGATTTAACCAAGGGAGGACTTCAGTCAGTACTGCAGTTTTTGACTAAGCAAAAGAAGCTGGTACTAGAAAGAATTGACGAGGAACTGACGGTGAGCATTACGACTCATGGTATGAGAACGTTAGAAGGTTATATTCCGGCTTTTTCTCCTCAACGCAGAGAGTGGCAGGGTGATTGGCAGGGAATTTTCTTTTTACAGGCGCCCAAACAGGATAAGAACTTTCGTTTTTTACGTCGTTTGTTGATTGGGGCATTCGCCGTGCCTATTAGTCGAGGAATATTTTTTTATCCAGGTAACTTGCCGGAAAAGATAACCTTTGAGCTGAATAGTTCTTATGTAGGAGCAGTAACGGTAGTGCAATTCAAAAAATGGAGCTTTGGCGATGAAAGAGAAATAATGGGCTCGATTTTGGCTTTTGGTGATTTGGTCAATGCTTACTCTGGAATTAGCAAAGAGATTGACAAATTGCTAACAGTAGAGAATCCATTGATTGAGTTTAATAATCAAGCTAAATTGAGCTTCTCTTCAGTTTTTGATCGGCTTTTTGCTACACTGAAAACTGACCATGGTCTTCAACATGTCTATTTCCCTCAAGTAAAAACCGGAGTTGATCTTTTATTTGAACTGCAAAGTTTAAGCTCAAAAGAGTGAGTTAAATAGCCTATTTTCCATTGATATAGTTTGTATGATTGATATAGAGATTATAATTGTAATGGCTTTTCTTCTGGATAAATCAGGTTTTTCTTCGTACTTTCTAGAAACTACTTCGGGTTTTTATAAATTGTACAATTTTCAAAACAGAAAGATATATTAAATTATATTTATATTTGATATTTCTCATTTGCGTTAATCAAGACACCAGATCATACGGTAATAATACGTTAATTATGCAGTAATATGAGCAAAATGATTGCAAATAGTAATTTACTCCAAATTATGCATGAATAAAAGACGAAACTCTCTCTAGTAGAGTAGTTTTGATCAAATTTTCCACTTGAATGTAGCTGATAAAATTCTTTGTTAAATAATTCACATTTGGTAATTTATCGGAAAGAAACAATACTCGGCAAAACAGCATAGGTAATAATTGGTAAAACACCCAGTAAAGCAAGTTAAGAGTTGAGTGGCGGGAGTTTAGAGATAGAATAGACTAAGGGTTAAACGAAAAAATAACCAATTATGAAGAAAATTCACTACGATCACGCCGAGATAGAACAGCGCTGGCAAAAGACCTGGGAAGACCTCGATCTATTTCAAAATCAAGTCATTGCTAATCCGCAAAACAAGCAATACTTGTTATTTGCCTTTGCCTATCCATCTGGATCTGGTTTGCATGTTGGTCACGTAGAGTCAAAGACAGCACTAGACATGCTGGTTCGTTTTTCGCGCATGCAGGGTAAAAATGTTTACTTTCCTGTGGGTTGGGATGCCTTTGGTTTGCCAGCAGAAAATTATGCTATTCAAACAGGCGTCCATCCAGCAGAAACAACTAAAACTGCGATCAATACTTTTCGGAAGCAAATTAAACGCCTGGGCATTTCTTATGATTGGGCGAACGAGATAGCAACTAGTCACCCAGAGTATTATCGCTGGACTCAGTGGCTATTTTTACAGCTTTATCATAAAAGTTTAGCTTATCAGGACTCAGGGGCAGTCAATTGGTGTCCATCTTGTCAAACAGTATTGGCCAACGAGCAAGTGGTGGAAGGTCAATGTGAACGTTGTGACAGTCTGGTGGAGCAAAAAAACTTGAAGCAATGGTATTTCAAAATTACTGATTATCGAGATGAGCTATTGAACGGATTGGAAAATCTTGATTGGCCAGAGGCAACCAAGCAACATCAGCGACACTGGATTGGTAAGGCAAAAGGATTGTCGATTGATTTCAAACTGAAAGAAAACAATCAAACCTTGACCGTTTGGACAAAGTTCTGGGAAACGGTTTATGGGGTAACTTTTGTAGTGATTGCTCCTGAAAAATTTGAAGAACTAGAACTTGGTAAATTGATTGATTCTGATAAGAAAAAAGCCGTAGAGGAATATCTAGATCAAGCCAAACACAAAACTGAAGAAGAACGTCGGATCGGTGAGAAGGATAAGAGCGGAGTGGATACAGGTTTGACGGTGATCAATCCAGTGAATGGTCAAGGAGTACCGTTGTTGATAGCAGATTATGTTTTGATGGATGTTGGTACGGCAATAGTGATGGGAGTGCCGGCTCATGATGAACGAGATTTTGAGTTTGCCAAAAAATATAATTTAAACATAACGCAGGTAATTTCATACGAGGATAAAGAGTTTGATTCTCAGGTTAAAAATCAGGAGCGTTCTTTTGCTGGTCGAGGAGTGTTGATTAATTCCGGTCGATTTGATGGCCAAGATTCCTGGGGAGAAGGCAAGCAAAACGTGGCTGATTGGCTAATCGAACAGGGGCTGGCTCGTTGGGAAACTACTTATAAACTGCGCGATTGGCTAATTTCTCGTCAGCGATACTGGGGAACTCCAATTCCCATTGTTTATGATCCAGAAGGTCAGCCTCATCCTGTCAAAGAAGAGCATCTGCCTTGGATATTGCCCACTGATGTTGATTTCAATCCCAAAGGAGAATCACCTCTCAAGTCTTCCAGAGAATTTATTGAACGCACGGAACGACTGTATGGTAAGGGCTGGCGACCGGAGTTTGATACCATGGATACTTTTGTTGATTCTAGTTGGTATTTTTTGCGTTATTTAGATGCTCGCAATAGTCAAGAATTTGCCAGCAAGGACAAGCTTAAAACTTGGCTGCCGGTGGATTTATATCTCATTGGTCCGGAACATATTGTTTTGCATTTACTTTATGCTCGCTTTTTTACCAAATTTTTACGTGATGAGGGTTATTTAGAGATTGATGAGCCTTTCAATAAAATGCGTCATCAAGGCATGATTTTGGGTCCGGATGGCAAAAAGATGAGTAAAAGTAAGGGGAATGTTATCAATCCAGATGAGATTATCCAAAAATTTGGTGCAGATGCTTTGAGGATTTATGAAATGTTCATGGGTCCACTGGAGGCTGACAAACCATGGGATGATCGAGCGGTGGCTGGAGTAGCCAGGTTTCTTAATCGCATCTATAATTTGGCACAAGAAGAAACAACGAACAAAACAGAACCTACTTTGGAGCGCAAACTTCATCAAACTTTGAAAAAAGTAACAGAAGATTTGCTCGTTCTCAAACTCAATACTGCTATCGCCATGCTGATGGAATGTGTCAATCAATGGGAAAAATTATCCAGAGAGTCAAATATTGGAGTTTTGACTAAAGAAGATTTATTGATTTTTATCAAAATCTTGGCTCCTTTTGCTCCTTTCTTATCAGAAGAACTTTACGCACAGATTACTGGCACTACCGAATCTACTGGATATCAGGGGGTACACGTTCAAGTTTGGCCGGAATTTGACGCCAAACTAGCTCAGGAAGAGCAAGTAATGATTGCCGTGCAAGTAAACGGTAAAGTACGCGCTCAGTTGGCGGTTGAGCGCCAGCAAGTTGGCGATCAAGTAAAAATCTTGGATTTAGCCAAGACTAATCCAGAGGTAGAGAAGTGGTTGGCCGACAAAATAATCATCAAGGAAATTTACGTACCAGGCAGAATTGTTAGTTTGGTTGCTGATTAGTTTGTTGCTTGATTTTTCTGAGCTTTTTTTATCTTGAACTTAATGTTCCCGCTTGGCTTAATGTTTTAATTTGGAATTTAGTTTTTTTCACTTGGCGCAGTGTTCCAACTTAGTTGCAGTACCTCGAATCGATTGAATATTTCAATTTAAAGATGATGTTCAATCTTATAGATCGAAGTTGTTACGCTTTATGTCAGGTTTTCCATAGAAACTAAGATTTATGCAGTGGAGCGCCGTACTCTCTCAATTCTTTAATGATAACAAGAGTCAAGCGCTTCAGTTGCTATCTGGCCTATGTGGTCTCATCGGGGTAGCCTATGGCCTGAATGTTCTAATGGTTGAGCGAACACGGATTCCGGTTTGTTCGGCAGAGTTATTGAAGACAGTTAGTGAGCAAAGCTTTCTTCAACAACAAGCAATCACTGTCGAAGTAGCGGGAGCCGTAGCTCAATCTGGGATTTGGCAAGTGCCGGTCGGCTCGCGGGTAGCAGATGCTATCGAGAAAGCTGGGGGATTTTCTCAGCGAGCCGACCGCACTTTTGCCGTTCAAAACTTAAATTTGGCTAAAAATCTATCAGACGGTGAGAAGATTTATGTTCCTTTTGAAGATGAACGATCAACTCTTGCCAGTGTTTTACCACCCAGCAGTCCCAATCAAAACTCAACTGCTGATTTAGCTACGGTTGACCAATCGACTGTTCAAACAGGCAGTTTGATTTCGATTAACAGTGCTAGCAACAAAGAACTACAAACCCTTCCAGGAATTGGTGAGGTAAGAGCCAGTAAAATCATTGAAAATCGACCTTACACCGCGCTCACTGAGTTAGTTAGCAAGGGGGTTATTACGGAAGGTATTTTCACTAGTTTGAATGGCTTGATTGTTTTGTAAGAATTGGTGAGGATAAAAACCAAAAATTTGAATAAAAAGAAGGAATTTTAAACAAATAAATTAGAAAATTTATAGCTTCACACTCTTTATGTGGGTAGTTTGTTATAAATCAATCAAAAGATATCCGAAAAGATGACGAAGGCTATTCGCTTGACTAGATTATTAATATTTACTTTGATAAAGATTGTACTATTTATATTAATCATTTATTTTGCAAAAATATTAATACCTCAAAAAACACCAGCGAATATAAACCGAAGCCAGATAAAAACGCTCTCTTTATTGACCACTTTTGATATTGTTTGTTCTGATTGTTTTTTTGATCAAAATATCCAGGCTTATAGCCTGGTAGAAACAACTTTTGAGCATCAATTTGGCAGTCAAGGGGTGAGGGGTGCTAGGCAAGTTTTTACTATAAAAAGATTGGTGAATCAATTAAACAGCTCTCTAAAATCATCATTGATTTTGCTTAAATATCGGGTTTTTTCTTTCAAAAAACATCTTGAGGAACTCCAGGCTAAGAAAAATCACACCCTTCAACTGTTTCACTCCCAAGATAACCTTCGCTTTGCTAGTGGTCTGGTATTGGGTCAAAAATCAACAGAGGCTACTTATTTACCTGCTTTTACCAATGCCGGTTTGCTTCACATACTGGTTGCCTCTGGTTTTAACATCGCTTTAATTGCTAGTTTAGCCTGGACAATCGTTCAGCCGCTCGCAAAATCATGGCAAATTGGTCTTACTTTATTTTTTATTTGGTCCTATGTTTTTTACCTCGAGTTTCAGCCTCCTTTATTGCGAGCGGCTTGGATGTTCTCTCTAGTTTTTATTCTCAAGTTTTTTGGGATAAAAACCAAGAAATTTCGTATTTTAGCCTGGTCTGTTGGACTAATTTTATTATTTCAGCCGGATTTAATCACCTCGCTTTCTCTCTGGCTTTCGGTTTTGGCGACATTGGGAATTTTGAGTTTTTCCCAGAGGTTATCGCTTTTTTGGTACGAAATTGACCAAGGTAGTAAACGTGATTTTTTCAGCCGGATTTTGGCTGTTTTACTCGAGGAGGCCGGCACTTCTTTGGCTGCTCAAAGCTTGATTTTTCCCTTGTTAGTCTGGTTTTTTCACTCAATCAATCTGGTGAGCTTTCTGGCCAACCCAGTTTTATTACCCTGGGTGGGGGCTATTACCCAACTGGCTGGACTGGAGTTTTTATTGAGTTTCCTCGAGAGTTTTTGGTTTGTTAGAGTAATAATTTGGTTATTATCGGAACTAACAACTCGTATCTACACTTGGTATTTTATGGCGGTAGCCTGGTGGCAGCATCTATTTTTTCTCAACCAGACGGCCAAGCCTGGTTTGAACCAACCAGTTTACTTGATTTGGCTTCTGCTAGTTGGTCTTATTTTTCTGTTAAACCATAAAAATACCGAAATAAAGAACCACTTCTTCCATGAAAAAGCCTAAAAAAATTTATTGGTGGCTAATTTGTTTTTTATCAATTTTGATAAATTTCATCATTCAAAAATGGCCTGATAAATCAATGAAAGTTACTTTCTGCGATGTAGGACAAGGAGATTCTATACTGATACAGCAAGATTTTTTTCAGATAATGATTGATAGCGGAAAGGATGAGCGAGTGCTAGGCTGTTTGGGTCAAATTCTGCCTGTTTGGGATCGCACCATTGAAGTGATCATTATTACTCACGGTGACGAAGACCACCTTGGTTTTTTCGGGGAAATTATGGGTATTTACGACACCAATTTTATATTTTTCCCAGATACGACGAAGGATACAGCAGTAATTGAGAGGGTAAAAGAGGCAATTGAGCATAAGCAAGCATTGGGAGCTCTTCTTAAACAGCCGATTTTAGGCCAGTCAATCAGTTTTCCCTCTGGTGGAGCACTTACTTTTCTAAAATTACCCGATCAAAAATCTGAGCAAGTTGACGAAAATGATCAGTCAATTGTGTTTTTACTCGAGTATGGAGAGACTCGTTGGTTATTTACCGGTGATTTGGGCGCAAATGGAGAACTAAAATTGGTAAAATCTGGCTTACTTCCTCGAGTAAATGTCTTAAAAGTGGCTCATCATGGTTCTGATTCCAGTTCAAATCTTGATTTTTTAACCACAATACAACCCGATCTATCGATCATTAGTGTGGGGGCTGATAACAAGTATGGGCATCCCACTACCACAGTATTAGAAAATTTAAATAAAATAGGTAGCGTCATATTGCGTACCGACCAATTGGGCGACATCACTCTCACTGCCAATGAAACAAAAATTTGGGTCAGTCGCACTCATCAGCGTGAGTAAAATTTATACAGAATTGGTTCTACCAGGCGTAATTCCTCGAGTATAAATGTGTTCAATTTTGAAGCTATTTTGGAATTGAAATGAGTTGAAAATAGAATTGAAATAACATTGGAAAACAAATGGAAATTACGTTTCAAAATTGATGCAGAATTTTGGTTTGCTGGAAAACGGGTGAAGCATTATTTTAATCAACATTTATTTTGATTAGATCATTCCAAAAAACTTCGATCATTTACAATAACCATTCGAATTACTTAATTTTTCTGAGTAACTTGTGTTCATCAAACGATTGTTGATCGGTTGAAAAGAGCCAATGGATTGTGAAACAAATTATCCAATTCAAAGCGACTCAGAACACGATTTAGGCTTATTTTGGGTGGTTAATATAAAAAACAATCGCCAAAAACGCAAAATTTTCAAAAATATTTAATTAATCAAAAAACTCACTAATTGAACACATTTTTACGCCATATTTTACTTTATAAAATGAATTTTGGAAAATTGATCATGAACAATAAATATACTCAAATATATTCGGGTTTTGCTGGGGTTATTATTTTATTTAACCAGTATTTCACCAATAATCAATTTTTATTTATTTCTTCTTTGGTCATGTTACAATTCTCCTCATGAAGTCGCTTCTCACACAACTGGCCAACGGCCTACCAGTCATCAGAATTCCCATGGAAGGAGTGGAATCCTTGACTGTCATGACTCTGGTCAATACTGGCTCGCGTTTTGAGCCAAAAGGAAAAGAGGGAATTGCTCATTTTTTTGAGCACATCGTTTTTAAAGGCACTCAAAAATATCCCACCGCCCATCAGTTGTCTGCCACGGTGGATAGTTTGGGAGCGGACTTCAATGCTTTCACTAGTTACGAATACACCGGTTACTATGTCAAAGCTGCAGCCAAACATTTACCAGTAGCATTGGATGTGGTTTCTGATTTGTTGTTAGCGCCATTAATTCGACCGGAAGATGTGGAACGAGAAAAAAGCGTAATCGCGGAAGAAATCAACATGTATCACGACACACCCGCTCGTCACATCGGCAATCTTTTTGGTCAATTAGTTTACCAAGGCTCTGGTTTGGGCCACGATGTCATCGGTACCAAGAAAACAGTGACCGGCATTACGACGGCCGATTTTGAGGCATTTCTAAAGCAATGGTATGGTTTGCCGAACATGGTCTTGGTGCTGGCAGGCAAGGCCAGCGTAGTAAATGATCCCGCCACCCTTCGTTTGGCAAAAGAAATGTTTGACAAAGACAGAGGGAAAAGAATAGAAAAACTACAAGACATTCAGCCATTTTTGGCTGATGAAAGCTTGGCTCGCGAGCGATTCAAACTTGAGTTTCGCCAAACACAACAAGCTCATTTTGTTTTGGGTTGGCCGGGAATTAAACGTAATCACTCAGACAGATTTGCTCTAGCTGTTCTATCGGCAGTGATGGGGGAGAATATGAGCTCGCGGTTATTTACCGAGGTAAGAGAAAAACGCGGTTTATGCTATTACGTTCATTCCGAGGTTGATCAATTTCATGATAAAGGCTTATTGGGTGTGACTGCGGGAGTGGATCCAACCCGCATCATTGAGGCAATTCAGGTTTCGGTAGACGTCTTTCAGCAACTAGCCAGTGGCAGTCAAAAACTCACCAAAACCGAGCTTAAGCGAGCCCAAGAGTATCTTGCAGGTAAGTTGGTACTGAGTATGGAAGACAGTGATTTTATGGCTCAGTTTACCGGTTTGCGTAAAATCTTACTCAACGAAATATCCACACCTCAAGAAATCATCAAAAAAATTCAGGCCGTAACTCTGGACGAAGTGACTTCTTTGGCCAAACGCTTGATCAAACCTCACGAACTTCGCTTGGCGCTAATCGGTCCCTACCAAGACGAGCGAACGTTTACGGATTTATTAAAGAGTTTCTAGTGGAGAAATTCATCAGAAAGTTTAGAGAATTTATAATTTCCAACGTTTTTTAAATTAACTTTTCTTGGATTGTCGGAAAAAAAGCATGTCAGAAAAATGTCAGCTTGTTGCGTTATCTTGGTGAAATGGTTTTGAGACACAATACTCGTAGTTGGTTTGAGGGAGGCGATTTCAACTCCACAGAGTTCGTAGAAAGCAGAGGATCTGAATTTAAAATAGCTACTGCTTTGCTCAATGCTCGTTTGTCGAAAAAATGGTCTCAAACGCGTTTGGCTCGTGAGGCAGGCACTACCCAAACATCAATTTCATATTTGGAGAGCGGTCGTTATGTTCCTTCTTTGTCGCTTTTAAAGCGCGTGGCAGAGGCTCTTGATCTGGAAATTATGGTGAGTTTTCGTGAAAAATCTAAAGCTATGGAGTTTGAAGATATAGAAAAATCGGAGTTTTTTAATTTAATTTAAGTTTGGAACTATGTTCAGAACTGCGGGAAAATCGGAGTTTTTTTGATTTATTTTAAGTTTAGAATGGCGTTTAAAGATGCAGGAAAATTAGAGTTTTTTTCATTTGTTTTGAGTTGGGAAGTGCGCAAAAATCAAAAACTTTTTATTTATTCTAGTTTGGCATTATATAAATATTTATATAGATATGTTATTTATTAATCTGGAAAGACATAGATAACTATATAAAAATTTATATATTGACTTTTCAAAGTATTTTTTATTATCAATTAATATATCAAAATACTATCATCACCAATCATTAATTAATACTTTGATATATAAAGCGCATATAGCTTATTTCATCAAAAATAGGCTAGACCGAGTGAGGTCAGTTTTTGGAGATAATAAGAGATATTAGTTACTAGAAAAACATACTTTGAACATATAATGTATTCGATAAAAACGCATATTTCCGCTATCGAACGATTGCTGGTAGCGCAATTGCTGTCCAAAGCCGTTTTTAAATCATTATCGAAAATCGTTGCCAGATCATTGCTAAAATTACGACCGAGAGTCGATTTACAACCACTGCTAAAATCATCAAAAACAAAAAAAAGAGGAAATGATAGAATACGTTTATAAAGCACTTGATATAAATTTTATGAAAGGCACTATGGCACAAACCCGCACTGCAGTTTTGGTAAAACCAGATGGTTTACAACGAGGCTTGATCGGTGAAATTATCAGCCGTTTTGAACGCAAGGGCCTCAAGTTGGTTGGTATCAAAATGATTAATTTGACCGACGAAATGTTATCAGAGTGGTACGTCGAGCATAAAGACAAAAGCTTTTTTTCAGAGCTAAAAAACTTCATGGGTTCCAAGCCGGTAGTGGCGATGGTTTGGCAAGGCATTGATGCCGTGATGGTGGTACGCAAATTGGTGGGTACCACCCTTGGTCGCGAGGCAGAGGCTGGGTCTATTCGCGGTGATTTTGGAATGAGTCAGCAATACAATTTAATTCATGCTTCTTCAAGCAATGAAGACGCCGAGCGCGAGATCAAGATTGTGTTTGAAGAAGATGAGTTAATTGATTATTCCGACATTCGCGAGCACTTGATTTACGCAGACTATGAGCTTAATTCCTAATGCCAGAGAGCTCTTTTAAAACAATTGGAAAAGAAGTAAACTTAGTAAATAATTTAGAAAAGGAGCCAAAATGAACGAAGCAATGAAAAAAATAGAAGAATTGAGAGAAGCAGTTGCCGATCTGGAAGCTCGGGGTTTGGTTAAAGAATCGACTGAAACAATCACGCCAACACAAGAGTCGGGGGCGGAAAAACTCTCTCCCACTGATCAGGCCAGGCAGATGCTAGAAACAGCCACTCATAATTTAGCCGAGACATTAAAAAACGCAATGGAAAAGATGGGGACAGGTATTGTGCCAGCGATAGAAAAGTCGCTCAATTTTGTCAATGAACACGCATTGGAAACAGGATTTAGTTTTGTAATCTTGCTTAATCTAGCTACCATTGCTCTCTTGAATAATAAGGAAGAATTGATTGAATTGCTTACAAAGTAAAAGGGATTTTGCTATGGAAAAAAACATTGTTTTAATTACTGGCTTAGTTGATAAAGTTTTAGATGAACTCAAGATTGCTGGTGAAGAGTTTCTTAATACTCGTCAACTACTTTTAGGCACTATTTCAGTCAAGTTGGCGGATCAGTTATTACAGCATTCGATTGCAGATGACGGGCTGAGATCTTTGGCTGGCAATGTTCACGAGAACACTAGTTTGGAGGAAGTCTTTGAAATGATTGCTGGTCAAATTAATCAAACAAACATTGATCAACAATCAATATTATTTGCAGTTGCCAAGACAACCATGCGTGAATTTATTGAAAAAACTTCTTCCGAATCAACCAAACTATTGATGTTGGTTGACCAAGTTTTAGTTTAATAACCGCTGTGCCCCCACCAAGAATCGAACTTGGATTTAGGGTTTAGGAAACCCTCGTTCTATCCATTGAACTATGGGAGCTAAACATAGTTTTAATCATTTAGATTATAATTGAAATATGCACGAAGATTCTGGGAAAATACTTGTTCCATCCAAGGCTGGAATTGAGGTGCCTATGGCGGTTAAGGTACCAGGTGCTGATTTACCACCTGGATTTAATGAAATAGGTAAAATAATTCGTCCAGCTCTGATTGGTCAAATATCTAAACCCGAAAAGTTGCCGATAGAAATTTTGGTACCAAAAGAAGATGAGGTTCAAAAATATGGTGGCGCGAATCCCGATCAAGAAAGAAAAACTTTAAATCAATCAGAAATATTTTTTCTAACTAATCGTTGGGGATATTTAAATAATAGACTTAATCAAGCAAATATAGAATTTCCCATCAATCTTCTTCAAGATCAAGTTTCACAAAAAAGAGCTCAAGCCAGAGAGATTCCCCAGCATTCTTTAATTTTATTAAAGTCTATTAAAAAAGATTTGCGTGAAGCTGAAAGGGAAAGGTTACTTCAGAATGGATTTTCTGAATTTGATCTGATGGCAGCTTTATCTCCAGATTTAGCTTTGATTAATGTAGCTGATCAAAATTTGATTGAGGCAATTAAAGACGATTCAGAGCCGATGACAAAACTTTCTGGCTTTCTTAATCAAGTCATTGATGAGCTTTTGCCAATTGATTCTCCGGATATTCAATTAGTTGCTGAATTATGTGCGCACTTAAATATTTTAATGCAACTATTTTTATATAAAACTGGTAGAAACCAATTAAATTTGCCAGAAATTTTAGAGAAAATATCACACAGACTAGAATTTTTGTCCACGGATGTTTTAGTGACACACAAGCATTTAAATGCGATCTTGGATTTTGTTTCTTTTTTTGAGATGAACAACGCTAATGCAAGTCAAGTCTTTCTCCAAATTATTCAAGAACAAAACTCCAACCATCCGCTCGCACATGAATTAACTTATCAACTTGAACCAGATAATAGGACAGACAATACCCAACCAAAGGTGGGAATGGAAATTGAGGCTTTTGCTATGGTGATTTTTGGTCAAATTCCTGAAGGTTTTTCTTTAGGAAGTGATAACGGTAGTTTCAAAATTCCAGAATTAAGAAGATCTGAAAATTTTCTACCATTTGACAATACTTATCGAAGACAGCTTTTTCAATTATGGCATTTTGCTAGACTCACTCAACTGCGCGGTTTAAGCCTACACTTGCATTTTGATGATCCCAATAAAGAGGTATTGAATATTTTATATGAGCTTTTTGGAAATAATTCCCTTGATGTGCGGACAAATAATAAGAAGCTGACAAAAACAGTTGAACTAAGACTTAATTTAAGTAATTACCGATTTAATAATCGTGATAAGGCGTGGGCAGATTTAAGGGCTCCTTTTTTTCTAGAACAATACAATGTTGTGCCCTTTATTGTGGCATTAATTAATATCATCAATTCTAAAGATCAAAAACCCTTTGAATTGAATTTGAATGATTTGCCGAGTTATTGGCAAGCTAAGCTTCGAAAAAAATCTACTCAAATGATTGATTTTGAAGAGCTAATCAAATTAGTTGAAAAAGCAAATTGGGACTGGGAGGTGTTGGAAGAATTGCTGGATAAATTTACTGGCACACTCACCTTAGATCAAGTTACAAGTTTGTCTGAAAAAGCAAGTTGGGACTGGGATGTGGTGATTGTATTACTGGATAAATTGGCAGATCCACTCACCTTAGATCAAGTTACAAGTTTGTCTGAAAAAGCAAGTTGGAAATGGTATGTGTTGGAAAAACTGCTGGATAAATTTACTGGCACACTCACCTTAGATCAAGTTACAAGTTTAGCTGAAAAAGCAGGTTGGAGAGTTGGTGTATTAGAAATATTGCTGGATAAATTTACTGGCACACTTACTTTAGATCAATTTACAAGTTTGGCTGAAAAAGCAGGTTGGAACTGGGATGTGTTGGAAAAACTGCTGGATAAATTTACTGGCACACTTACTTTAGATCAAGTTACAAATTTAGCTAAAAAAACAAATTGGGACTGGGATGTGTTGGAAAAACTGCTGGATAAATTTACTGGCACACTTACTTTAGATCAAGTTACAAGTTTGGCTGAAAAAGCAGGTTGGAACTGGGATGTGTTGGAAAAACTGCTGGATAAATTTACTGGCACACTCACCTTAGATCAAGTTACAAGTTTAGCTGAAAAAGTAGGTTGGTACTGGTATCCAGTGGGAAAACTGCTGGATAAATTTACTGGCACACTTACTTTAGATCAAGTTACAAGTTTAGCTGAAAAAGCAGGTTGGAACTGGGATGTGTTGAAAAAACTGCTGAATAAATTGACAGATCCACTCACCTTAGATCAAGTTACAAGTTTGGCTGAAAAAGCAGGTTGGAACTGGGATGTGTTGGAAAAACTGCTGGATAAATTTACTGGCACACTTACTTTAGATCAAGTTACAAATTTAGCTGAAAAAGCAGGTTGGAACTGGGATGTGTTGAAAAAACTGCTGAATAAATTGACAGATCCACTCACCTTAGATCAAGTTACAAGTTTGGCTGAAAAAGTAAGTTGGTACTTGTATACAGTGAGAAAACTGCTGGATAAATTTACTGGCACACTTACTTTAGATCAAGTTACAAATTTAGCTAAAAAAACAAATTGGGACTGGGATGTGTTGGAAAAACTGCTGGATAAATTTACTGGCACACTTACTTTAGATCAAGTTACAAGTTTGGCTGAAAAAGCAGGTTGGAACTGGGATGTGTTGGAAAAACTGCTGGATAAATTTACTGGCACACTTACTTTAGATCAAGTTACAAATTTAGCTAAAATAATCATTAAAAACAATAACACCAGTCAATATTTATATTTCTTATTAATGCTGTTATCTAAGAATAAAATAAAAGGACCCATCGTGGTCTAACCTCTAATTTCCGCTTGTATCTCACTTTAAATTGCTTATACTGAAATAATAAGTATTAGTTAGATCACCTTATGTCTTTTACCAAAACCACCTTGCGTTTAGTAGCAGTCTTGGCCCTTTTGAGCTTTGGAGCTTGGTCATTTTGGCGCTATCAACAAGCTCAGAAACAGTTACGCTTATTAAATGATCCTCAAGCCCAGAGTGAGTTGGTAGCCAAAGAGCGTCAGGAACTATTGGCCAAAGTTGGTCAATTAATGGTTTTACCAGAGGGCGAGGAACCTTTAATTTTAGACATTCAGGATGCTGAAGTTATGGCCAAAGCCCAACCCTTTTTCCAAAACACAGTTGATGGTGATAAAGTCCTGATTTATGTTGAAGCCGGTAAAAGCATTATTTATTCGCCTTCCAGAAATATTATTGTCAATACGGGTGCGCTGTTGGTTAGTGGTGGTGCCTTGCCACTAGATATAGAGAATCCTTTACAAATAGAGATTCGTCAGGGTGGAGCAAGTGATGAGCGAATAGAAGCTTTACAAGCCCAACTATTACAAATTGCTGGTGTAGAAATATTAGAAATTACCAAAGCTGCCAATCAAAATTATCAAGGACCGATCGTCGTAGCCTTGGTTGAAGATGAAGCTAGATTGGAGCAAGCACGTATTTTTGCTGCCAATTTGGGTGTACCTCTAACTGAGGATTTGCCAACTGCCGAAGCCACCAGTGAGGCCGAAGTCTTGGTAATCGCCGGAAAATAATTTTTCTGTTTGTGTCGGGGATGCCAGACTCGAACTGACGACCTCACGGTTCCGAACCGTGCGCGCTACCAACTGCGCTAATCCCCGTTTTTAAATGAATCTGATCAGTTAAGATCGCTATTCTACTATTAGTTCACGATTTTTAGCACTATTTTTCTCATTCAGCTATATCATATACTGAATAGAATGGTTGAAGACATCCTGCTCAATAATTATATTACCAGAGGTTTTTGGGGTGATGAGGCCTGGACGGCAATGATTTCTCGCTTGTCTATTCCGGAAATTCTGCAAGTAACTGGTCAAGATTTTCATCCACCGCTTTATTACCTATTGGTGTATGGATTTATGCAGATTTTTGGAGAAAATGAATGGATTCGTTTATTGTCAACGGTGTTTTTTATTTTGACTTTGATACCAGTTTATTATTTAGCCAAAAAATTGATCAACAAAACCGCAGCTTGGGTGAGCACGGTGTTGGTTGCTTTTAGTCCGATTTTGTTTATTTATGCTTTCGAGGCTCGTTCTTATGCACTTTTGACTCTCATATCGGTGCTGACTACTTTATTTTTTTGGCAGGCTGTATCTTTAAACCCCAAAAATAAAAAACCCAAAGCAAAGAATATCAAGTTTTGGATTGTTTATGCACTCCTGGCCAGTTTGGGAATTTATACCCATTACTACATGTGGTTTATCTTGGCTTCTCACGGAGTTTATTGGTTGCTGGTGGATAGACGTCAATTCAAACAAGTTTTTTTGGTTTATCTTTTTGTTTTATTAGCTCAATTACCTTGGGTCCCGACTTTATTTTCGCAAGTTCAGACCGTAGCAGGGGATTATTGGATCGGAGCAATCAATGAGAGAACCCATGCAGAATATTTCATGAGAGTTTCGGCAGGAGATGTTGCTACTTCTTGGCAAGCTAGTGTGGCAAAGGCTGTCTTTGGGGCTATTTTGGTCAGTCCATTATTGGTGTGGTGGAAGAATAAACGAAGAATTCCCAGAGAGTATTTGTTTGTTTGGAGTTGGCTGATTGTTCCGGTTTTACTTCCTTCTCTGCTTTCTTTTTACAAGCCGGTTTTCTTTTATCGTTATTTGGTTTTTACTAGTGTGCCGATCTTGATGATTGCTGTTTGGGGAATTGTTTTACTCAAAAAAGAACTTTTATATGTTTTAGCCACCTTGCTTTTGGTTTTCTATTTAAAAACTGATTATCTTATTTTTAGCAATGCACCTCGTAGTATGAGAGAGGAACTGGGTGAGGCTTTTAGCTCTGAGACACCTCCAGGTGAAACAGTGCCTGTTTTTACCTATCTGCCTTCTTTTGCAGAAGTATATTTTTATACCAAACAACAAGCACCAGTGAAGGTAGTGCCACTGGGATTGGTGCAGTTTTCTGGCAAGTCTTTGTTGGATAAATATGAGGAAAAAGGCTTGGTGGAAATCGTGGAGCCTGACTCTGATCAAAGTTATTGGGAATTTAGTCAGGGTCCAATTTCAAAGTTTCATGGTGACTGATTCTTGATTGTTTCTTGATTGGCTATTAATTGGCTGCACCAGAGCTAATTGTCTGGCTAATTCTTCAATTCGATAGCATAAAGATTGAGCGGAGAGTTGGGGCTAAAAGTAGTCAAAATGATGAGTTTTTCGCCTCCTGGCCATGGATAAAAGAAGCCATCAGCAAATTGCCCAGAATAAATAGTGGTTTTGTTGGTGCTGTCATATTCCACGATTTCAATCGAGTCTGCCGAGAAACTAACTAGATGGCTCGAGTTGGGAAGCCATTGAGGTAGAGCAGTGAAGATGGGAGCGTAATAATTTTGGAAAAGCTGAGCTGTCTCTGCCGAAGTGGTGGCTTGTAATTTGGTAAAGGCAGCAGGAGAACTTTCTAGAGACTGAGCGGGACCATAAAGATCAATGGCCAATAGTTGTTTGGCTGGATGATTACTAGTTTCCTCACCAATTAGAAAATTAAGATCTTCTTCGGCATCATAAACATAAATATTGTCTGGTTTTAAATCTCTGGATTCAGGTTGAGTGTTGCGCGATGGTACGGGCGGAACGATGTTGTCGGACAAAGTAAGCTCGGCTGTGGCAGTGTACATCATGCGTTTTTTATCTGGTGATAAATAAACATTTTTGGCGGAACTAGTAGCAATTTGAATAATTTCTTCAGGAAATTCTTTCAAAAACTCTCGTTCGTGTTGATACATTTCTTCTTCCCATTCTGATAAAACCTGGGCTCTTTTCCAGGAAATATCAGGAGTTTGAATGAGGTCAACTTTATTTCCTATTTCAATAATCATTTCCTTGACTTCTGAAAGAATCATTAGTTCCGCACTGTTGGGTGACCAGATCAAATGGGCCGTTTGCAATTCCAATTCCGGTACGTCTTGAACAATTAATTTGGGACTGCGAGTGAGGGGAATGAAGTTATTTGATAGCTCCAATAAATAAAGACCATTTTTATCTTCATTGTGAGTGTTGTTGGTATAAAAAACTATTTTTTGTCCGTCTGGAGAAGTAGTGATGTTGGTTGCCCCACTCAAAGTGAGCGGAGCAAGACTGGGAGCAGTGGGAAATAGTTGGGCATGAGTTTGAGTAACCAATTCTTTTTCAATAGTGAGTAGTTTTTGCCAGGGAGAATAACCTTCTTTGCGTATTTCTACGAGATATTCTCCAGGAGAAAGATAGAGAGTATTGTCAGTAGCAGTCATCAATTCGCCATCAATATAGACCTCGGCACCGGTGGGAAAGGAGTTGGCATTGAGCAGGCCTGTTTCTGTTTGAAAACCAGCTTTGGTAAAACGCAAGCCACCCTTGGCGTATTGAATGGCAATCAGAGCACTCAAAATCATGACTACCAAAAAAACAAACGTATACAAAAGTCCCATATTTACCCCGATGAATAGCTTCGGTCTCCACGGCGATTTTTGAGGTAATTTTTGAGGGGAAGATTTTTTCATCTGCAAACGCTATTATATCAGTATGATCTTAGAGAGATTAGAGGCATTAAGCAAAATCGTGGCAGTGGATTTGGGTAGTTCTATCACTAGGATTTGGGTTAAGGGCAAAGGTTTGGTTTTGGAACAGCCCAGTTTTCTAGCGGTAGACACCACTTCACAAAAAATCTTGGCAGTCGGTCAGGATGCCAAAGAAATGCAAGGGCGCACTGCAGCCAATGTGCAGTTGTTTCAACCTTTTCAAAAAGGCCAAATTTGGGATATAGATGTGGCCAAGGCTTTTCTGGCAGCCATTCTCAGAGAAGTTTTGAGTAAAAGTTTTTTCAATCCCACACTAGTGTTTAGTATTCCTGCAAATTTAAAAAAAGCCGTAGAGGATGAAACTGTCCAACTGGGTTATGGTTTGGGAGCACGAGAGGTGCTGACAGTGGCTCAACCGCTAGCTGCTGCTATTGGTGCTGGCATGCCAGTGGCAGACGCTTCTGGTGGTTTTATTTTACATTTGGGTAAAGGAATTAATGAAACAGGAGTAATTTCTTTGGGTAGTTTGATAGAGGTAGAAAGCAATTATCAAGCTGGAGAGCAGTTTGAAAAAGAAATTATTTTTGCTTTGAAAGAGACTAAAAAATGCTCGATCAGCCGAGAAACTGCCAAAATGTTAATTGAAAATTTGGCGTCTTTGACGGACTCAACCGCCAAGCCAATCTTGATAGTGGGCAAACAAACCAAAACTGGTATTCCCAAAGAAATTAAAGTTACTACTGAAGATTTACGCGAAGCAACACAACGTCAAGCTGATAGTTACGTGCAACTAGTCAAACAGCTTTTGACCAAAGTACCCACCGAACTGACGGTAGATGTAGTGGATAAAGGTTTGATCTTGACGGGGGGAGGAGCTAAGTTGGCTGGCTTGGAGGAGTATCTGGTCCCGCGTTTGGGAGTGCCTGTCTCAGTGGCTGATGAGCCAGAACTGGCAGTAATTCGTGGCATGGGCGAGATCCTGAATCATTTGGAGGAGTTTAGAATGAGCTTGGGAGAGTAGGAGTAGAAATCTTGACTATTTTTAACTCAACTTAATCTCCAAATTCATATCTAAAGCAGCAGCCAAGCGCATCATGACATCCAGAGTGGCATTACGTTGTCCAGTTTCAATTTCGCTCAATGTGGTTCGATTAATCTTGGCTTTTTTAGCCAATTTTTCTTGGGTGATTTTACGAGATTTGCGAGCAAATTGAAAAATAAAAAGCAATTCGTAATACTTAGATTTTTGTTCAATCCAACTCATTTCCTCTGGAGTAAAGCGTTTATCAAACTCTTTCAAAGTGATATAGGGTGGTTTTTTTGTTTTGTTTTTTTTCATGTCTCTTTCTAGTTTAAGTATTTTTTTAATCTTTGTCTGGCTTTATTTATTTCTTTAATTGGTGTTTTATTGGTTTTCTTTTGAAAAGCAGAAAGAATTATTATTTTGGGGTGTGCTAGGTAGGCGTATATCGACCTAAATTGCCCTTGGCAGGCAATTCTGATTTCAAATAGGTCAAAACCTATTTTCTTCCCCATTTGTTTTTTTAAATAACCAATTTTTTCTAGTACCGACAGGCAGGCACGAAGCTCTACTTGAACTTTTTGCGGAAATTTATTTATTTCTTTTTCCGCCTTGCGATCAATGAGAATGATCTTTCTATTTATTTCAAATTGTTGCATATAAACAACATTTAGCCAAGTGGCAACTTAGTTTGATAATTAGAGAAAATTATAAAAGTACGAACTGACAACAAACTAACATTAACAAAGTATTAATCAACTAGTTTTTTAATGTGTTAAACTTACTTAAACTAGCAAAAGAAATATGGAAAAAAATCCGGCCGAATTACCCCAAGCCACCCCAGAAGCTCTGGAAACTTCTGAAAAGCAAGTGGGCGAAGAATATCCAGAATTCGATCTAGAGCTTGTTACTCAGGCTTGCAAGACAGTTGGTATTATTGATCCAGAGGAAATAAGATCAATAATGAAAACAACTCTTGAAAAAGCTCGGGAAACTGGTCAGCCTGCGGCTCAATTATTAGAAGAAGCCTTAAAATCGCTAGCGAATGATTCATCAAAAGAGACCCCTACAGAAGATTTTTCTAAAAAAAGTGAGTGAAAGTTAGAAGTAAAGTTTTTTCAAGCAGTTATGTTTCTGACTGCTTCTTGAAATTGCATTCCTCGGTCGTGGTAATTTTCAAACAAACCAAAACTGGCGCTAGCTGGACTCATGAGCACAATACCTCCCATAGTTGGTATAAATTGGTGGGCTATCTTTACGGCTTCCGGCATGTTTTTGGCAAATTTCATGGGAGGAGGCTTGACACCGCTTTTGTCAGCAATTTGTTTGATGGCTGTTTGCAAACGTTGGCCGGTGGGTTTGAATAGCACTAGGCCAATCACTTTTTTCTCCAAAATTACTCTAGCTAAATCCGTAAAATCTTGATCTCGTTCATGACCGCCAGCAATCAAAATCAAGGGTTTAGTAAAGCTTTCCAAAGCACGCAGAGTGGCAAAAGGATTGGTGGCTAATGAGTCGTCATAGTAACTCACGCCTTGTTTTTCCAATACAAGTTCCAAGCGGTGAGAGAGAGGCTTGAAGCTTTTTAGGGCTTGAGTGATGGTTTCGGTGTCTACATTGAATAAGTGCCCGACAATAATGGTTGGCAAAACATTGTATAAATTATGCTGTCCGGGAAGCGGTAGTTGATTCGCAGGCAAAACAGCCGAAACTTGACCGCCGGGATGACGATACATCAGGGTGTCTTGGCGCATAAAGGCTACATTATCCGGTCCTTCGTGAAGACTATGACGCAGATGCTTGCCAGGACTCAATGAGGCGATTTTGGCGGTTATTGCAAATTGCGGATTATAAATGACGATATCTCTGGGATGTTGCCACCGAGTGATGGCGGTTTTGGCGATTTGGTATTCTTTGGTATCGGCATAGTAATCCAAATGTTCACTGGTAATATCTTGAATTACGGCCACGTAAGGACTGATGGTGAGGGTTTCTAGTTGATGACTGGATAATTCATAGACAACCAGCGTATCTGCTTCGATTTGTTCCAGTTGTGAAAGCGCCGGAGTGCCGATATTACCCAAAAGCAGAGTTTTCAGCTGGGCTGTTTGCAAAACATGATGAATAACGGCAGCGGTGGTGCTTTTGCCTTTTGTACCAGTAATGCCGATGATTTTTCCTGGGCAAAGCTCAAAGAAAAGTTGAGTATTGGAAGCTAGTTGAGCGCCTTTACCAATGGCTTTTTTGATGGCTGGCAAACTTTTGGGAATGCCAGGAGCTTTGAAAATTAAGTCAAATTTATTGATTTTATCCAGATAATTTGATCCCAGAAGCAGAGTGAGTTGAGAATCTTGTTGCAGGATGGTTTGCTGATCACTGTTTAGTTGAGCAATTGATCTTTGGTCGGCAATGGCTAGTTTGAGTTTTGGTAGGTGGGATCTGAGAAACTGATAAGTAGACCAACCTTCGGCTCCCAATCCCAGGATGACGATTTTTTGTTTGGTTAAATGTTTGAGTGCGCTAGTGTAATGCATGGGTTGATGACTACTGATTATCAGGATTTGAATTAATAATTCTAATTTATTTACTATTTACTAAACTGTTGGCACAATCGTGTCTGAGCTGATTTGACGATTTTACTCAACTGATCATTGAGATGATGCTGATCATTCCAAAAGCAGAGAGTTTCTTGAATTAATTGATCTAGATTTGGAATTTGAGCAAGAATATTTTCCTGGACGAACTGGAGTATGACTGGTAAGGGTTGATCGGGGTGATGATCTTGGAATTTTTGTTTACTCAAAGCAAAAGCAACCAGTGTTTCTTGGTAAGTGCCGACACACTCAAATGGTTTGTGTTTATCTTGACCTAGCAGAGCTAAGGTCAATGATTTGAGTGTTTCGTCTTCAAAAAGATTGGTGGTAAAGATTGGTCCAATCAATTGATTCTCATCAAGAAAAGGATACAAAATCGTAAAAACAAATAAGCACTTGGCACATTTATGACACCAAACATTTGTTTGCTGACCGCGGTTGCAGCTGCGGAAAATAGAATGATACCTGGGGTATTGAGCAAAAATAGCAGCGATTTGCAGTTCAAAGATGGGTCGAAGGAGTGATAAATATTCTGGAGCTTGAAGTTCGGCAGAGACTAGGTATTTTTGGGCATATTGGCGGAAAACTTGTTCAAATTCAAAGGTTTTGGAGTATTGGTGGTTAACGGTGGTGTCATGAAAAGGCACATTGCCTTCATTGGCGGAAAACTCGTTACCCAGCAGAATTTGTTGATGACCCAGAAGAGTGGCCACTAAGCTAGTTTCAAAAGCTAGGCGAGCACTAAAGGGAGTATGGCCGTTTAAGTAATTGGCTTGATTGAGTTGTAATAATTTTGGATCGAGTTGGCGAGTGATTTTAATGATGTTGTTGGCTCGGCTGAGTCCAGCGATTTGGGCGGCGGCAGGGGATTGGGGATAGGAAAGTAGAGCATCATATGGCAAATTATTTTCTTCTAAAAGCTCAATAACTAAAGCAGAATCCTTGCCGCCGCCCACTGGTACCAGATAGGAAGGGGCAACTGATGATTGATTGTTTGGTTGACTTGCTTGATTTTCTGATTGAGTTATTTGATCCGTTGATCGATCGAGAAGTTGAGCTGACTGCTTATCCGCTTGCTTGACTACTTGATCTCCTGATTGAAGATTGGTTGATTGAGCATTGGTCGATTGAGTATTAGTCGCCAAGCAAACCCATTCCACAAAATTTTCTGCAGTAAAATCTATTTGATTGGTATAGAAAAACTCACCCATGCCTCGCAAGAGTAGTGTTTTCCACCAGGCTAATTGATCACTATCCAGTTGACCGGCCTCGATTATGATTTGCTGTGGAGCAGCTATTTTCCAGTAACTAAAAAGCTCGATTAGACCCAAGTGAAAGATCAAGTTATCTAGTTGCTTTCGGCCGATGTTTTGGATCATTTCTGCCTTGATGGAATCGATAGTCAGCTGAGCAGTAAAAGGAATATCTGGTTCTAGCAAGAACTTAAATTCAATCACCAGTAATTCGTTAGTATGACTCCAGCTAAAACTTTGATAGATGAATCGTGAGTGTTTAATTCGTAATTCAGCAAATGTCATATCTTCATTATATGCTAATTGCCCACCGAGATTCGAGTGCGATTTACGAATCAAATTTTGCTGGATTTTCCGATTTTTGGAAGGGTATTTTCGGGTAAATGAATTGTAAAAAAGAGGAGATAATTGGCAAAAACTATTTTTAAGCAATTCAGAGTAATTTTCTCTAGAAAAAATATGTTCAAAATTGATAAAAAGGACGAGTTTTGATCGAACAGCAAGATTGCTATTGAGTAGTGTTTGAAAAATTGAGTTTTGGGTTTGTCGAATTTTTTTATAAAAAACCCATAAAAGACCCAAAGTATGATGTTTGTATGATTTTTTATGCAAAAATGAGTCCTCAAAGTGCCAACAAACTGCTAGAATAGAGTGAAGAAAGGCAAAGGTTTCGGCGTATCTTCAGTTTTAAGAATAGTTTTTTGGTCATTAAAATCATGAAAAAGAACGATCAAACAGTCCTTTTATTCAAAAAGGCCATTTTTAGCAAACCAAAGGCTGAATTGCTAGAAATGCTCAATGACAAAGTTATAAGGTCTAAAAAACCCTTGGTTATCTTTACTCCCAACCCAGAACAGCTGGTTTTGGCTCAAAAAAACACTCAATTTAGTAATTATTTAGAACAAGCAGACGTATTAATACCAGACGGAATTGGCTTGGTTTGGGCAGCCAAGCTTCATCATTTTTTTGGTCGCAAGAAAACTATTTTTGAAAGAATTTCTGGAATAGATTTGTCTATTGATCTACTCGAGTGGTCGTCAAAGCAAGGCGCGCAGGTTTTACTCTTGGGAGGAAAAGATTATTACCAGGCAGGAAAACAGGCGCTTCAGCTATCAGCTCATGGTCAATTACCTCAAAAACTACGTTTATATTGGTTGGAAGGTTACAAAAAAGTGGGCGCGCCGACCCGTGCCGAAGAAGCAGTTGTTGCCCAAACGCTACGCTCATTGAAACCCAAATTGGTTTTGGTCGCCTTCGGCGCGCCCCACCAAGAGCAATGGGTAATTGAGCATCTGGACCTATTGACCAAATCTGGAACCAAGATAGTAATGGTGGTGGGTGGCGCTTTTGATGTACTCTTTGGTCGCCTAAAACGAGCCCCACTGTGGGTGAGGGCTATAGGTTTGGAATGGTTTTATCGTTTATTACAGGAACCACATCGCGCCCACAGACAATTAGCGCTACTAAGCTTTGTAGGTTTAACTTTTCAAGAAATCTTTTCCAAAAAAACCGCAAGATAAAGAGAATTTTGGTCAATCTTGAATCAATATTTAAAGCTTGGTTTTTTTTGACAAACAATCAAGCTTGAGAAATCTTGCTCATCATTATTTAAGTTTGAAACGAATGGCAAACTTATAAAATATGTTCTATTGCTTGATAGATAGATATATTAATTATCAATAAAGTAGATTAAGCAATAGACTGGTAAGTGATATTTAGTTACCTTTTTTGTCAACGAAGGCAACCAATCAATTGCTAATAAAAAAATTGATGGAATTCATCAAAACGTTTTTTTTGACTTATTCTTCACTGGGATTAACGCCCAATAGCCACATCACCGCTTCTTTTTTATAGCGACGATCTCCACGGGAGTTAATACGAATTGCTGGCAACTTACCACGTTTGCCCCAACGCTTAATAGTCAGAGGAGAGACCCTCAATAAATCTGCCACTTCACGGACCGTGAGTAGGTCAGGCAGATTATTTATATCTAGTTTTGCAGCATCGGTAGCTTTACCGGTTCTTTTTTCAGAAGCATCCGCTGCAATGGTGGCAGACATATCATTCATTTAGGCCTTTCTTTTTTATAAATCTATATACAAAAGTAGCAGAATGCGCGCAACGTGGTCAATAGGGGATTTCAAAACAGATCAATTGACGTCAGAGGGAATTAAAAAACCCCGCTATAAAGCGGGGTTTTAAATTGCTTTTTGATAGGTAAGTGGTTATTTAAGTTCCACTACGCAACCAGCCTCTTCTAAGGTTTTCTTGGCGGCTTCAGCATCTTCTTTCTTGGCAGCTTCCAAAAGAGTCTTGGGAGCAGATTCCACGAAAGTTTTGGCTTCACCCAAACCAAGTTCAGGTTTCAAAACTCTGACGGCTTTGATAGCAGCGATTTTATTGGAACCACCATCTTTCAAAATGACGTCAAATTCGTCTTTTTCTTCTACTGGAGCAGCAGCGGCAGCAGCAGGCATAGCACCCATCATCATGGGAGCAGCAGCACTGACACCAAACTCATCTTCCAGAGCGGAAACGAGATCGGAGACTTCCATCAAAGATAGTTCTTTGACAGCATCGACGATTTTTTGTACTTTGGCAGGAAGTTTTTTAGCTTCCTTGGTTTCTTTGACCTCTTCGGTCTTGGTTTCGGACTTTTCCTCGACCTTTTTAGTATCTTCGGACATAATTTCCTTTAACTAAATACTTATTACTTTTTTGGCGGCTTATTCGGATTTTTGATCACGAATGGCACGCAGAGCATAGACAAGATCTCTAGAGCCTGCTTTGAGAGCGTTAACGAGTCCAAATTGAGGTCCCTTTAACCTGATTATCAAAGTGCTAATCAATTCTTGCTTGCTTGGCAATTTGCTGAGTGCTTCAACTTCGGCTGGAGACAATACTTTGTCATCCATAAAGCCTTGTTTGATGGTCAGCTGTCCGCGATCTTCATGAAACTTGAATAATTGTTTCAGAGCGGACACGGCATCTTCATTGGAAAAGACTACGGCATTCATTCCGGTGAGGGAATCAATTAGTTTGCCTTTACCAACTGCCAAATCAATGAGAGTGTTTTTGGTAACGAACATTTCGCCACCTACTTCTTCCAGAGCTGATCTCAATGCGACTTGATCGTTCACTGAGGTGCCACTGTAGTCGAACACGACCACTGATTTTGCTTGTGCAAGCTTATTTTGTAAGATCTCGACTTGCTCCAAGTTCTTTTTACTTGGCATAGCAAATCCTTTTCTTTTGGCTATTACTTAAAGAGCTGTTTGAGAAGAAAGTGGAAATACAAAAAAGAGAAAAAATTCGTTTGAGTAAATTACTCAGATTGAATCTTAATTTCTCCTCGGTGTGGTATTTCACTCCGCCACGGCGGAGACACACTGTCTTCGGAAACGAAAAGTATTGTATCATTATTATCATGCTATGCAACAGCTCAAGAACTTGGTGGAGTTTTTTCTTTAAATTAATCGTCATTACTGGTATCTTTTCTATTTTTTTTACCAGGTTTACTACACAAATAGAGGCCAAAGAGTACAGCATCAATTCTTTGTTAATTGAGGCAATCATTCGACCAGACGGATCGATGGAAGTTACTGAAAAGCGCCTTTATGATTTTCGTGATGATTTTGCTTTTGCTTATCAATATTTATATCATCATCCAGATCAAGCATTGGCCCCACACCGTTCAGAACCTTATGAAATCAGAATCAAAAGTATTTGTGATGAGCTCAAATGTTATGCGTTCTTGCCTTACGATCAAGTAGATATAGACAATCGACGCAACAATCCAGCCGGTACCTTCACTGTGTTGCAAGAGACCCAAAAAACTTATTTTCAGTGGCATTTTAAGGCTATTTTTGAACAAAAAACCTTTACTTTAAACTATGTTGTAGATAATGCCATCACTCTTCATGAAGATACAGCCGAGCTTTATTGGCAATTTATAGGCGATGAATGGGAGGTATCACATTCCAATATTTTAATCACTGTGATTTTGCCGGAGGGAATTGACGGCGAGCAAATTTCAGCATGGATGCATGAAGTACAAGGCGGTGTCATAAATATTGTTGATGATCGTACCGTTACCTTTCAGCTGGTCAATAATCCCATTGGAAGATTTACGGAAACTAGAATTATTTTTCCCAAAGAAGTAATGAGTGGTGGTGCAGCTGGGAGTGCTTCACGAGCATTGATTATTGATCAGGAAAATGAGTTCATTCGTCGCACCGAACGAGCTAATCAATGGCAAAATGTACTCATTTTAATTTGGTTGGCACTGATAATTTGGGCGTGGGTAGTAGCTTTGCGAGAAGTTTATCGTTTTGTACGTCACGATATTCAGCGCATTCCACCAGCCAACTTGGCCAATCGATTTTGGGAACCTCCTAGTGATTTGGAACCAGCTTTGGTGGAGCAATTATTGAGTGGTTCCAAAGAAATTACTGCGCGTGCTTTTACGGCTACTGCACTGTCACTGGTTCAACAAAAAGCGATGCGTATTATTCGCAGTGATGAAAAGAAAGGTTTATTTGTCAAAGATTATGAATATGGTTTCGAGCAAACCAAAAAACAAAAAAATCTAACTGAGGTTCAACAATCTGTTTTTGATTATATTTTTAAAACTATTGGCAGAAATGAAAAAGTTGTCTGGTTTACGGAATTAATCAAATATAGCAAGAAGCATAATATTACTGCCTATAATTTTATAAAAAAACTAGGCAGGACAGCTTTGGCCAGTAATGTCAAACAAGGAATGTTTGATGATAAAAAAGCTTCCAGATTTTTGACTACGCTCAAACCGCTTGGCAGACCGCTTTTGGTGGGAATTTGCTTGTTTGCGATCAGCTCAATGTTGTTAGCATTCAATCGATATTTTGAAGTTAGTTCGTTGATTTTATCGATTACACTGGGTTTGCCTTTTCAAATCTTTATTCCTGGAATAACACTATTAATCATCGGAACCGTAAGAGACATGCCTCATCGGACAGTCAAAGGTTTAGAGGAGGCCTCTCTTTGGAAAGCTTTCAAAAAACACATGCAGGATTATCAACAAACCAAAAAATATCCCATAGACTCGATCATTCTTTGGGAAAAATATCTAGTTTATGGTGCGTTATTTGGAGTGTCTGCCAAAACACTATCACAGTTACCAATTCAATTTAGCAGTGAAGAGTTTCAAAAAACAGCTGGTTATTGGGGAGTTCATTCGTTTGATTCAATTGGCTCAGCTACAGCGCAGACTGCTTCTTTGGGTCAAGCTTTGGGTTCGGTTTCTTCTGCACTTTCTTCACTATCTAGCTCTACCAGCAAAAGTTTTGGTGCTTCTGGCTCTGGTTCGTCTGGCGGTTCATCTGGCGGTGGCGGAGGTGGTGGCGGCGGTGGTGGCGGCGGAGCAGGATAATCTGCCTTTTTTTCCAGGTTGGCTAATTTTCCAAAGTATTCATTTTTTATCAATTAAAAAATTGTGATACATTCTTCATCTTCAAAAGAAGTATGGAGTATGTGAAATTTTCATTTTTGAAAGAAGTGCGGAGTTTATAAACTTATACAAACGACTCATACAGACAATTTGCTTTGTGAATTTTTTGAGTTACAATTTGAGTCGATGTTGTTTTTATTTAACTCAACCACCACCACCGCTACTACCCGTTAGGGGAGGGGTGTGGTGTAAGTTAAACGCGTAACCCTCTCAAACTGAAGAGGGTTTTTTTATTTTAAAAATAAGCTAGTGAAACAGCCCAAAAAACCAAGTACAATAAAGAAAGAACATATGGCAAAACCAATAGAAAACTCAAATCAACTTTTAAAGATTCGTCACACCACAGAGCACGTTTTAACCATGGCGATGCTCAAGCTTTATGGTGCTGACAAAGTCACAATGGCCATGGGTCCAGCCACCGATGATGGTTTTTATTTTGATTTTGATAGTGACCATGACTTCAAGATTTCTGAAACTGAGTTTCCCAAGATTGAAGCAGAAATGCAACGCATTATTGATCAGAATTTACCAATGAGTAAACAGACTATTGCCATAAAAGAAGCTAGAAAAATGTTTGCTGGCAATGCTTATAAACAAGAGTGGTTGGATGAGATTGAAGCCAAAGGCGAAGAGGCCACTGTTTATTGGTTAGGTGAACCCGATCAAGAAAATTCATTTGTTGATCTTTGTGCCGGTCCGCATGTTGAATCTACTGGTGAAATTAAAGCATTCAAGTTATTAAGCATTGCCGGAGCCTATTGGCATGGTGATGAAAAAAATAAAATGCTGACCAGAATTTATGGCACAGCCTTTGAGTCACCAGAGGAGTTAGACAGTTACATCGTCAATTTGGAAGAAGCTAAAAAACGCGATCACCGCAAACTCGGTCGTGAACTAGACCTGTTTAGTTTTTCTGATTTAGTTGGTCCCGGCTTACCACTGTGGTCACCCAAAGGCACGATTTTGCGTAATCTTTTGGATGATTTTGTTTGGCAGTTGCGTCAGCAAAAAGGTTATTCAAAAGTAGAGATTCCGCACATTACCAAAAAAGATTTATATGAAGTCAGCGGACATTGGGATAAATTTGGCGATGAATTGTTTCGCATGACTACCAAAGAAGGCCACGAGTTTGTATTAAAGCCAATGAATTGTCCTCATCATGCTCAAATTTATGCTCGGAAACAATTTAGTTATCGTGAAATGCCTCAACGCTATTCCAATACCACTATGGTCTATCGTGACGAACAAACAGGAGAATTGACTGGTTTATCCAGAGTACGCTCTATTACCCAAGATGACTCACACGTTTTCTGTCGTCAAAATCAAGTAACCGAAGAGGTTAATGCTGTTTGGGATATCGTAGAAAAATTTTATCAAGCGTTTGATTTTGAATTACAACCACGTTTATCTTTGCATGATCCTAAAGAATCAGAAAAATATTTGGGTAAAGAAGAGCAGTGGTTGGAAGCAGAAGAACAATTGCGAAAATTGGTTCGCGTCAGAGGTGTAGAAGCCATTGAGGCAGTGGGTGAGGCCGCTTTTTATGGTCCCAAGCTTGATTTTATGGCTTATGACTCTCTTGGTCGAGAGTGGCAAGTGGCTACTATTCAACTGGATTTTAATATGCCAGAGCGTTTTGACCTTTTTTGTATCAATGAAGTTGGAGAGCAAGAACGGATAGTAATGATTCATGTAGCTATCATGGGTTCCGTTGAGCGCTTTTTATCAATTATTATCGAGCACTTTGGAGGAGCATTCCCTGTTTGGTTAGCCCCAGTTCAAGCCAAGATTTTACCGATTGCAGACCGGCATCTTAATTATGCTCAAAAACTTAAAGAACAATTGGCAACTCAGGGCATTCGTGCCGAAATTGATGATCGTAGCGAGCGTTTGCCGGCCAAAATTCGAGATGCTCAAATGGAAAAAGTTCCTTACATGTTGACGATTGGTGATCGTGAAATTGATAATAATCAGCTCAATGTTCGTCAACGTGATGGCTCGCAACAGACCGTGAAAGTTGAAGATTTCATCAAAGAAACGGTTGAAATTGTCAAACAAAAACGGCTGGAATCAAGTCTTTTGACCTGAACAATCAATTGAAAAATTAAAATTGATCGAGCGTAAAACGACTAGATTTATTCGTCGACAGGCTCTTCAGTCAAGGCTTCTGCTTCTGCTATTTCTTGATTTTCAGTAGTTTTTGCTGACATATTTTTCAATACCAACCTATCTATGGTAAATGGAGCAGCCAAAGAAATGACTTCTAGAGTAAAAATAGATAACTCAAAAGCACTGGGAATTTGATTGGTGATAAAAAAAGCACCCAAACCAACTATTCCAGCGGTAAAAAATGTATCTTTGAGCATTTCTTTTTGAATTTCATCAATGTCTTTGGTTTCCAAACCCATCTTTTTGGCCAAATTACCTCTGCGTATAATTTTAGGAATACCGTGATAGACCAGTACTGAGAAAGTCACAATGGCAGTAACGGTATTGAAAGTTCGATTGGGAATACTAACGTCTCCGCTAAAAATGCGAAAATCCCAACCAATCGGAAAATGTCGCACCAAAATCCAGGCTAGGAAAAAGAAAACCAATAAATAGCCAGTGGCATAATGACCCCATCGTCCGCCAAACATTTTTTGTTCAGTTGCTGATCCGCGCTGACTGCGAATAGTTCGTCTGGCGATAAAAATAATGACTTGTAAAATAAGTAAGACAATCCAGACTATCAGTAATGTTTGCCAGCCAAAATCAGTAGTTTCAGTGACCGTTAGATAGGGGATTTTAAACCAAGTATCTTTGATGGGGTAATCTGGGTAAGGAACCCAACTGTAAAGTATTTTAGCGTCAATTGCTTTGGAATAAAAATCTGTCAAAAACAACCGTCCTATGGAAATGTACGAAACCAATTGCATGATGAAATCTACGGCATAGAACAAGAAAGTAATGTTTCCCTGACGGAACTTCTTTTTGAGAATAAAACCTTGTTGGTCAGTACCTTTGAGTTTGGTAACGGTTTGTTGAAATTCTTTAATACTATTAGCCTTAATCACTCTGACAAGGCGAAAGGGAATTAGTAAAAGAGTTTGAGTAACACCGAGTAGCACTACCGAGATCCACATGCTGTTGATCACGCTGTAAAACGCAAACAAAATACTGGCATAAAATTGATAGCTCAAGCCAGAGAAAAAAGCATAGACTAGCAAGATAATGGCCGTGATAGAAACAATAGTGCTGAAAGTGGGTAGGTTGACATGAGAACTGATTCTGGAATCACGAGTTAGGGGTAGTTGGTTTCCAAATTGGCTTTCAGTCATGTGAGAAGATTATTGTACAGCACTAGGTAGAAAGAAAGGGTGGATTTAATTTGGTTTTTTTAAATAGAAGAATCTATTTTCTTTTTTACCCAAAAACTCAAAACCAAATTGTTGATAAATTTTTTGGGCGACTGAATTTCCTGAAGCAGTACTCAGCCACACATTTTCTTTGGAATTAGTTTGCCAAAAATGAGCAAAAGTCTTTTTCAGCAATGGAAGAGAGAGTCTCTTACCACGCGCATTTTGATAGAGGCGGATACCCAATGTCCAATGACTGGGTTCGATCAATAAAAGCGAATCAGTAATCAAGTTTTCTACGGACAATAATTCATGAGAAAACCAGACAAGACCTGATAATTCATTTGGTTTTTCTTTGGGTGTAAGAATATAAATGATTCGTGGGCCAGCTAGCCAGGTTTTTAGTTTTTGGAGAGTAGAAAAACGTTGGGGATCAGAAGTAAATTTGGCAAGCAAGGGATCATTTTTGACAGCCGTCATTATTTGTTGCTGGTGAATCTCACGCAATCCTTGCCACAAACTAAATTGATTGCCTATTTGATCAGTTATACAACCAGCACAAATTAAACTTATTTTTTGCACAGCATTATTCTAACCCAATTTAAATTTGATAGGAAAATTGAAAAAAGCGTGTTAAACGCTTTCAATGTCTACTTTTACCCCAGGTCCCATTGTGGGAGAAAGAATTACACGCACCGCCCTGCCCTTTAGAGCATTTAGCAAAGTACGTAAATTCTCGATTAGTTTCTTTGTTTCCATAGAAGTTTTTCCTAAGGGAAGATGAATTAAAGGTTGTTTTTTTTCGGATTTTAAAATCTGTTTGCCAGCTGCCAATTCTTTAATTGCTTGAGCTGGATTGGTAGTCAAAGTGCCGTTTTTGGGGTTAGGCATTAAGCCTTTTGGTCCCAATAATTTAGCGTGTTTGGCCAATTTGGGCATGAATTCTGGAGAACTAACCAAAACATCAAAATCAATCTTACCCGCCTCAATTTCTTTCAAAACTTGTTCGTCAACTACAACCACTTTGCGTTGTTGACCGGTAGAGTGGGGTAGAGTGACCTCCACGCTAACATCTGTATTTTTTACTTCAATATCAGCATTGATCGTACCTTCAAATTTGCTATAAGAAAGTTTTTTGACCAATTCTATGGCAGATAATGCGTCATATTGACGAGTTCGATCCACTTTTGACTTGACTGCTTGGTATTTTTTGCTCCTCACTTTTTGAATTTTAGGTTTAACTGTTTTCTCAACTGGTTGATTTTCTGAATCAGAATTTTGGTTGGTTTGGTTTGTTGCTTGATTATCGCCAACTTTTTTTTCTGGATCAGTGACGATCTTTACCTTCATTTCTTTGCTGGACATATCAACATTTTTGGTAGTACCCATAGTTTCCTTTAAAAATATTTAATTATTCTTGAATTTTGACACCCATACTGCGTGCTGTGCCCTTGATGGTTTTGATAGCCTGATCCAAATTATTAGTATTAAGATCCGGCATTTTTTTCTCTGCAATTTGTTTTATTTGTTTGTTTGTCAGGGTCCCAACGACCTCGGTTTTGGGAGTGCTACTGCCTTTTTTGAGTTTTAATTCTTGTTTGATCAAATCAGAAACTGGTGGCAGTTTGAGAACAAAATCAAAAGATTTGTCTTTATAGATAGTCAATTCAGCAGGAATAATTTGACCGCGTTGATCTTTGGTAGCGTCATTGTACTGTTTCAAAAACTCCATCATGTTGATGCCAGCTCCGCCCAAAATAGGACCAATGGGAGGGGCGGGAGTAGCACTACCGGCTGGTAAATTGAGCTTAATGATTTTTTCGACTTTTTTTGCCATGATTTTTATTCCAACTTATAATTTTTTAAACTTTTTGCACTTGTAAGAAGTCCATTTCTACTGGAGTTTCTCGACCAAAAATATTAATTAGTACTCTTACTTGACCTTTTTCTTCATCGATAGAATCAACCGTGCCCAAGAAATCAGCAAATGGTCCATCCGTAATCTTGATGGCTTCGCCTTCTGTGTAATCTGCTTTAAATTGAGGTTCGGCTTGAGCCATGTATTTTTGAATGGCTTCTACTTCATGACGGGGCAGGGGAGTAGGTTTGCTACTCATTCCTACAAAGCCAGTCACTCCTTGTGTGGTACGCACTGCCAACCAGGCATCATCACTCATTTCCATGTTTACGAGCATGTAACCTGGGAAAATCTTTTCTTTGACAGTTTTGCGTTGACCTCGGCGAATCTGAATTTTTTCCTGAGTGGGAATCAAGACGGCCAAGATTTTCTTTGTTAATTGTAAAGTTTGAGCTCGTTGCTTGAGGGCTTCTGCCACCTTTTTTTCATGACCTGAATAGGCATGAACTACATACCAACGAGCCTTTTTATTTTCTGCTTTGGAAATGATTACCAAATTGGGAGACTCTACTTGAACTTCTTGTTTTTCTGGCACTTCTAGAGCTTCTTCTTGAATAGTGTCTTCGGTTTTTTCTTCAGCCAAGTCTCCAGTATTTTCATCAATAGTTTCACTGATGATTTCATCGGTTGAAGCTGATTCTTGCAACTTTTCTTGATCAATTTGATTTTGTGTGTCGTCGGTCATAATTACCTTTGTAAAATTGTTGCCATCATTCTTTGAAACACAGTGTCTAGTCCGCTGATATATAAAGCGACCAGAGTGGTAATACCTATTACTAGCAAGGTCAAGTTCGTTGTTTCTTGGCGATTTGGCCAAGAAACTTTTTTGAGTTCTTGCGCAACTTCCCGAAAGTATTGGAGCAGTTGTTTCATTAAAGTTTGGTTTTATTAATTACAGACAGGCTATTCTATCAGAAAGTGGCAAATCTTTCAGAAGTACTTTATGTAGTATACTGTTCTACGTTTCTATTATTAAGTATAATTAACGAATTATGTTTGCACCAAATGAAGACCAAAAGGTTCGCAAAGCAATCATTACCGATGCTGGTTTTGCTAGCCGTTATTTACCAGTTACCAAAACTCTCCCCAAAGCCATGTTGCCATTTGGCAATAAGCCAATCATGCAATTTATAGTGGAAGAGTGTGTGGAGGCGGGTATCACTGAGATCATTATTGTTGCCACTCCAGAGGGAAAACCAATTTATGAAGATTATTTTCACAACAGTGTAATTCGAATCAAAAAACAGCTAACCGCTCAAGGCAAATCAGAACGCTATGAACAAGTACAGAAAATTCTGGATTTTCCCAGCAAAATAACGGTTATTACTCAGGACGAAAGTTTGCCTTATGGAAATGGTGCTCCAGTTGCTTCTGCTCAAAAATATGTAGAGGGAGAAGAAGCATTTTTGGTACTTTATAGCGATGATGTGATGTTTGGCAATCAAGGTGATGCTAAAACTCTGGTTGATGCTTATGAAAAAAATCCAGGAGTAGAAGCAATTATTATGGCTCAAACAGTAGGTAAAGAAGTGGTAGATAAATATGGCATCATTTCCTTTAAAAAGAACTCCAAAAACGAACTAGATAACATTATTGAAAAACCTGATTTAGGTACGGAGCCTTCTCAGCTTGCTTCCTACGGTCGCTATCTTTTGAAACCTTCTATTTTCAAATTTTTAAACCCAATGGGCACTGGTAAAGATGGTGAATTATGGACTGTAGATGCTATTACTCAAGTAGCTAAAACAAAGAAAGTATTGGTAGAGCAAACTAATGGAGAATGGATGACTACCGGTGATCCAGAAAATTATTTCCGCGCACATTTAAAATATGTTTTGGAGAAAGAAAAATACGGCAACAAAGTATTGAGTTGGTTAAACGAGTTCAAAAGTGTCTAAAACGCTATTGATACATTGACAAAAAGTTGAAGTATAGTGCAAACAAAAAAAGCTGTGTAAATCGGCAAACACCTTTGTCTGTGAGGTGTTTTTTTTGTTTTTTACCTCTGGAAAAGGACTTGCAACGTATTGTTTTTTACAGTAAGCTTAATAGTGATTCTGGCACTTTCACAATCAAGCGGGAGGGGTAAGAACATATATTTCCTCAACAGTTTGATAAAGGGCGATGAGGCGTACACTGATCCCGTGGGATTTGTGTCCTTCTACCCACCTGGAGTAATCCGGGGAACTGGTTCTGCCCCTCGCGTTTGATAGTGAAGTGTTATTTTTCCCTTGTCGATTGAGTTTTTCCTCTTATAATGCGAAGCATTGTCAATAATGCGAAGCATTGTCAATAATGCGAAGCATTGAAGATTTTTGGAGAAAATGTTGTGCGAAGCAATAGCGCAGGTATAATATGTGAATTCGCCATTCTTCTTGATCTTGAGTAAGGTAAAATAAGATGGTGGAGTGTCTTTGTAACTTGGGTTGGTAGAATGCGTCCCGCCAAGGCGGGAAGGTCTCGGGTTACAATTGAAAAGTAAATATGCCTTTGTAGCTCAGTTGGTAGAGCGCAGTCTTGGTAAGACTGAGGTCTCGGGTTCGATCCCCGACAAAGGCTCATTTTCGAGTATACTTTCCAGTAGACTCGCCATAAATAAGCCAGGATACCGAAGTGGTCAAACGGGGCAGTCTGTAAAACTGCTGGCATTAGCCTTCGTAGGTTCGAATCCTTCTCCTGGCACCAAGTTGAGTTTAACTTAGATTGCCACCTTAGCTCAGTTGGCTAGAGCAACTGTTTTGTAAACAGTAGGTCCTGGGTTCGAGTCCCAGAGGTGGCTCAGAAGAAAACAATGAATCAGGATGATAAAATTTTTATCCAACCTCGATGAGTAATTCCAGAGGTGGTTCAAAATTTGGGTGTGATACAATATCACCTTGTATTTGAAGGATATATATGGCAAAAAAGAAAAAAGGACCCCGACAAATTGTTGGTTTACAATGCATTAAATGTAAGCAATTCGGTTATGTGACGGAATTCAATAAAGTCAATGAACAACTCAAAAAGCAGACTAGCAACGAAGGAACTTTTCCGATTAGTAAATATTGCAAGCGTTGTAAAAAACACACTGAGCATAAAGCAATGAAGAAATTAAAATAGGCTGGTCAACGAATAATAAAGTCTATTCGTTACTTAAGTTGAGCCTTCATTTCCTCAAAAGCCTTCAAAATATTTTTAGTTCCGTTTCGAAAATTAGGATCTTCATTCTCTATTTTTTTAGTTTTTCGCATAGCTTCGGTAATCCAAGCTCCGTGAGAATTTTCCCGCATTAATTTTTCCAATTGTGGCAAGATATTTTCAATATCAGCTTTTCTAGCAACTTCATGAGCCATAAATTTGGCTCGAATATTATTTTCCCACTCACCCCATTCACTCAAGGTTAACAAGAAAGCTCCGCTAGCAACGGCGTCATAAGCCATATCACCAGAGGGTTTGGTAATAAAACCATCTGCCCAGGGGAAACCGTAATGAATGAGTAATTCATTGGCATCTATAATTTGTGGGTGGTGAATAACGGCTAGTGGTTTGGTTATTTTTTCAGCCAATGTTGGGTGAAAATTAATTTTTGCCCCAATTTCAAATTCTGCAGGATCATAAGCTGAAATTTCGTCATAACCGCAACCGCAGCCACGAGAAATATCAATCACCATGTTTTTGATGTCATAGTGTGTGCCGGCATAAACCATTAATTGAAATTTAGGATTGGGTTTGGCCAATTCAGGCAAAAGTTGTTTTAAAATACTCTCAATCTCTTCTTTATTAGTACCTAAACCACCAGTGGTTAGACACAAGCGTAAAGGTCTATTACTAGCTTTGGTCCAAGCGCGTTTTTTTTCAGCGACATTGAGAATACGAGGATCAATGGGCGGACCGGTGACAATGACTCTTTGTTGAATTTTTGTTTCATCTACTTTTTTATCCATTTTATAGGCTTTGCGCATAAACTCTTCTTTGGTGTTTTCATCAAATACACAAAAAAAGGCTGTTGGCTTTTCACTATTGGTTATGTATTCATCACGCACGTGTGGGTCAGTAATAACCTGCATCACGGTTTTCCCGTTTTCTAGTAAAATATTGCCGGCAGCGATATGAAAGGACAAAATAGGATTCTTAATTTCTCTAGTAAAATGAAGCAATGGAGGAGTGATGCTAGCCAGAATAGGCATTTTTTGTCTACCAAATTTATCAACCAAGTTTTTGAGCATTTTTAGCGCATGATAACGAGCCACTAGACGACCAATAAGTTCAGTTATTTTTATTCCAGACCAGTTTTTGGCATGCACGTAATTTGTAGGATCAAAAATCCAAGCTTCTTTTGGGTCAATTTTATTTTTCCAAGTAGTCATCGCCTGGGCAATAGTCATGGAATAATGAGCGCGGGAAAATACCAAATCTTTTTTCAAATCGTCCTCAGGCAAATTATGCAAGCCTTTGAGATCTTCATGATAGGTACCGGAAACAGTCACTAGAGGAACTTTGGTTTTGCGCAAATATTTTTTATCTAGTTTTTTTGTTTGACGCAGTAATTTATCTAAAGTTGTCATATGGTATAGATTAAAGGCTTTCCAAAACCAACGCAAGGGGAATGCGGTATAATTGGCCTTCTAAGGCTCATGATGTAGTGGTAGCATGAGGGTCTCCAAAACCCTTCGCCTAGGTTCGAGTCCTAGTGAGCCTGCAAGTGGATTAAAAGCTATCTTTTTAATTCAAATAACATTTTTTGAACTGGGTATAATAAGTCTCATCTATGGGAAAAATATATTTTGTTCGTCACGGGGAGAGCGAAGGAAATGTAAAACATACATTTGCTGGTCAAAGAGAGAATACTCCATTAACTGAATTAGGTCGTCAACAGGCTAAACAAGCTGCGCTTGATCTATTAAATCATAACTTTAAAATTGATCGAGTTATTACTTCACCACTTAAAAGAGCTTATGAAACAGCTCAAATAATAGCGAAAGAAGCCAAGTTGAGTTCTCAAATAGAAATTGATGAAAGAATATCCGAGTATGACATGGGTGAGTTAACGGGCACCACCTATCATAAAATTACTTCTGAAGAATTAGTTACGGCTAAAGGGGCAGAGGATCCGCATGCATTTCAAAATCGTGTGCATGATTTGTTAAATGAGTTAGCCCAGGGAGACAAGAATGTGTTGATAGTTAGTCATGCTGGCGTGGGAAGAATAATTGAGGCAACAAAGAAGAACCTAGATCCTAGAAATTTTTACGATCTTAATTCAATGCAAAATGCAAAAGTTATTGTGTTAGATTGATTTCTAATTTGAGAAAGTAGGTTCTAACATCCTCCACTAGTTCCTGCAAAATGGGTTTAAAATATTAAAAAGCTTGTAATTTATTATTTGCAAAATTGAAGTAACCACTCTGCATCTTTTTTATTCTTAAAATCAGGTTTCGAAAGTAGCAACATTAATTGCTCTTTGCATTTTTCTGGTTCAGATTCCGCTATTTCGGTTAAAAAAAGACGAAAACTGTCGTTATCGTGCCCTTCTTGTTCATTAAGAAACAAGGCTTCAAACAATTCCGGTAGACATTCCGAACCACCAAGTTGGCTAACAGGTTCAGATAATAATTCTCTTGTCCAAAAATTATTTCTATCAGATTTTAAAAGTTCAAGTAATTGAGGTAAGTCTTTTTCAGAAGCAGATTCCTTTAGTCTACTAAATGCTTCGAGTTTCTGTTCCACGCTATATTTCTCGTCATCCGCCCACAGAATTTCTATTTCTTTATTAATTATTTCATTCATAAATCTTACTTACATTTTTAATATCTTTTAATATTAACATAAATACGTATTTAGAGCGTAAAAAATTTCAATACCGTCCACTAATCCCTGTTTTGATATTTTTTGATACAATTAGCATATGGATCCAGAAGAATTGAACTTCGAAACAATAAAAACAGAACACACTGCTTTTTATGCTAATTTCCTGGTTGCCCTGAGTGGTTTGCCTGCACAATATGATTTTGAGCGAGGATGGGGCGTTCCCAAGATTGAACCAACGATTGATTATATTGGTTTATGTTTACTTGCAGAAATACTTCCAAAAGAAATGACAGCAAATACCTTTGCTGTTGAGCCTGATATTGAGGTTGATGGCATCATTCTTAAAGAATCTCCAGATATTAAAGAAATCAAGGTATTTTTTGAGGATGGTTATTTTGAAATAGATGTTATTCCCCAAAAGGGCAATGAAGGCGACTCAGACTTGGCCACATATGAAGAAGTTTATTGGGTAATTTCGGGAGAGAAAGCTAGTCCAATCTTGATTGAACTGGTTAATCAAGATAATAAAACACGAACTGAAATACCAAAGTGTGAATATAGAAAACTACTGCAAAAGTGGGGTTTGTTGCGATTTTTTAAACAAGGGATAACTCAATTACATCACCAACCACAGTTTGAAGAAAGTGAATAATTTTTATAAATTTCAACACACTCTACTAGTCCCTGCTTTGATATTTTTTGATACAATGTTTTTCTATGAGAACCAGTGAAACTTTTCAAGAATTTGAAGATCAAGATCAAGATGAAGATGAAGATGAAGATCAAGATCAAGATGAAAGAGAGTATCGGGACGGTCAATATTTATTTCTTCGAATTCCAGAATCTAACCCCAACCAGCATATTACTTATGAAGTAGTGATAAAAAGTTTTGAGTGTGGATATTACAAATGTGAAATTAGGAATGTAAGAAAGAAAAACTCATCACTAAATGATGATCAGTGTCTAAAAGTAGGAGCTGTTATTTGGGTAAAAAAAGATGAGTTATCACAGAAGCCTCGACTGTTGAGAATTATTAAAAAATTTGTTGCTTAGAGTTGGGTTTCTCAGTAAATCATGTTACAATTTGATATATGCGTTTTCCAGAATGTTTGAAAAAATTATTACTTCAAAAACCAAAAGAAAATAAAGAAGAACGATTGCGAAATGAGGCTTTTTATCTGGAAAGAATGATGCTCCTTTATCTTAAGGAAGAGCTTACCCTTGAAGAATTAAATACAAAATTAAGAAATAACCCGTTTTTTAACGGAAAAAACCCTAGAAAATTTTCTTCTAACTAGATAATTGTAACTAAGTTAATTTCAAAAATTCCTTGATTTGAAAATTGATCAAGTTCAATAAGATTATTTTTGAATTTTTCAAACAACTATTCCGTAACCCTGACCTTTGAAAGTGACAAATAAACTCAAACCAAATTGTTTATCAATTTTATTGCGGAGTGAGCACATATAGACTTCTAGACTATTAGAGGATGGTTGACGAGTGGCATTCCAGACGATGTTGTAAAGAGTTTGAAAAGAAAATACATAATTTGGTCTACTCAAAAGAGTGCTGAGTAGCAAGGCCTCCTTTTTATTAAGATGAACAATGGTTTTTTTATAAGTAGCTTGTTTTTTTTCGAACTCAAATCGAAAGTCTTTATAAGAAAATATTGCTGAGTTTTGTTTTGAGTTTTTCGTGTGACTGATGTTGGACAAACGAGCCAGTAATTCTTGAGTACAAACTGAATTTGAAAGACAATCTTTGGCTCCGGCAGATAAAAGCTCTGCTCGTTGTAGGGAAGTGAGTGGATTACTCAATATTAAAATATTCAAGGAAGGGAAATTTTCTCGTAATTGGAAAAGTAGTTTTTTGGTAAATGCTAGTGACAGTGATTCTGACCAAATAATCGTTGTTTGGTATTGATGTTGGGCAATTAATTTTAAAAAAGGTTTTCGAATAGAATGAACAGACAAAACATGCTTTTTTTGCAATGCTTGATAGAATTTCCAGGGCAGTGGTGTGATCCCAACCACTAAAACCTTCATGGCTGGGGAAATAAAATACAATAAAAATTACTCAATCGCAATGAAGCGAGAATGAAGCAAAGACTTATTTTACATTAATGTTGCTTGGTTGTTGATCGTTTCGTGAGGTATAGTAATTAAAGATACCCGGCCGACCGCTCAAGCTTTAATTTTTATCCTATAATATTGACTTTACTGCTATATTTTGATATACTCGTCTCTGGTTTAGCACTTTAACACTATTCTTTACTTCCGCTGGGTGGATTGCTGAGTTTGTTGTCAACAAATTGAGCCATCCACCCTAATCTCCCTCCGCAAAGGAGGGGAAAGGAGGTAAAGGATGGGAAGCTTACTGCTAATAGCCGCCCTTTCGGGCGGCGCGGTAGTCAGCATTTTCCTCTCCTATAGGTCGTACAACAATCACGACCAACGGGGAGGAGAATTAGCGGCCAACATTAGCAAAATCTTGCTATTGTTGGCTGTTTTTACTGCAATAATTTACTTTTTGCAGTAAAACACACCCCGCCCCGCCCGGCTGAAAAGCCGAGCGGGGGGAAACACCTTATTTATTTTTTCAAAAAATCAATAATTTCTGTTTTTTCAGTTTTCTCAATCACATGACGAAAATCCTGAATGAAGATGTTATCTTTGGTTTTTTTTTGTATACTTTAGTTCATGCCTGCCAAGTCAAAAAATTTGCCCCAGCCACCGAGTATTCTTGGCACCTTGGGTCCATCTTTTATTTTGTTGGGCCTAGCTCTGGGCAGTGGTGAATTGATTTTATGGCCGTATTTGGCCGCCCATTACGGCTTGGGATTATTGTGGGGTGGTCTTTTGGGAATTTCTTTTCAGTTTATTCTCAACACAGAAACAATGCGTTACTCACTGGCTTGGGGTGAGAGTGTTTTTGTAGGGTTTAGAAAATTGGCCCGCTGGATTCCTTTATGGTTTATTATTTCTACTTTTATTCCTTGGTCTTTGCCTGGTTTTTCTTCTGCTACAGCTCAGATTATGGTCAGTTTTTTTCCTTTTTTGAACGAAACTTGGCTGGCAATAGGTTTTTTGTTATTGGTGGGAATAATTTTGAGTTTGGGAAAGACTTTATATAAAACCGTGGAACAGGTGCAAAAAGGAATTATTTTTATCAGTTTGCCTTTCATTCTTTTATTAACTTTCATGTTTTCTGGGGCAACTGAGTGGAGAGAGTTGGGTTGGGGATTGATTGGTCGAGGAGATGGTTGGTGGTTTTTCCCACCGGGGATTGCTCTAGCTTCATTCTTGGGTGCCTTTGCTTACTCTGGAGGTGGTGGCAATTTGAATTTAGCTCAGTCTTATTACATTAAAGAAAAAGGTTTTGGCATGGGCAAATACACTGCCAAAATTAAATCACTCTTTGCTTCGGGAGAGAAAAAAATTGCGGTAGTTGGTAGTCGCTTTGTTGATTCTACCAGCAACAGAAAATTGTGGCGGAAATGGTGGGGATTGGTAAACTTGGAACACTTCTTGATTTTTTGGTTATTGGGATTTTTAACGATCGTGATTTTGGCAATTCTAGCCAAAGCATTGGTTTATGGTGGCAAAGTAGGTGAGGGACTGGCATTTTTGTATACCGAATCAGCAATGATTACTGACAGATCGCACGCACTGCTTGGCAATGTTTTTTTATTGGTAGCAGGTCTGATGTTGTTTTCTACCCATTTGGGAATTTTGGAATCTTCTTCACGTATTATTTCTGAAAATATTTTTCTGTTTTTTAGTAACCAGAAAAAAGCTAATCTTTCTTTTGGGTTTTATATTGCTCTTTGGTTGCAAATTGGTTTGGGGGTCATCATCTATTTAGTTGGCTGGCAAGAACCCCGCTTTTTACTCACTTTATCAGCGATTTTGAATGCTGCAGCTATGATGGTGGCTTTCCCACTGGTTTTTTGGCTGAATAAAAAACACCTGCCCAAAGCATATCAACCTCATTGGTGGCGTCTTTTATTCATGCTTTTTGCCTTTATATTTTTCGTGATTTTGGTGGGGGTAACTTTTTTCAGTTGATCAAATTTTCACTTAATCCACTTAATAATTTATTTTTAAACCAACCAGCTTAGGACCATGTTGATTATGGGAGAGAGTAATCGGGCTACTGGAGAAACTCCGTTGAAAGGAAAAATTAATAGAATGAGTACAAGAGTGCCATAACGACGCATAATCTCTTCATATTCTAGGGCTGTTTGTTGAGGTAATAGGGCCGTCAGGATTTTACTGCCATCCAACGGATAGACAGGAACCAGATTGAAAATAGCCAACATAATATTGATCGCCATAATTTGGAAAACTGCCACTTGCAACCATAAAACTGGAAATAAACCAAGTTTGAGCAAAAGAGAAAGAATCAGGGCAACTAGCAAATTGGAAATTGGTCCAGCGACAGCGATGATGGCCGTGTCGCGCACGGGATTTTTGAGGTTGTAAGGATCAAATGGAGCTGGCTTGCCCCAACCAAAACGAGTAAAAAGAATCATGAGAGTGCCCAGTAAATCCAAATGAGAGCGTGGATCAAGAGTGAGCCGACCTCTCGCTCTGGGTGTTGGATCACCCAGCTTATCTGTCACCCAACAATGAGCAAACTCATGAATGGTAATGGACATAAGTAGTCCGCCAAAAATTATGACGAAAGCAAGTGGCGAGCTGAAGAGCAGATCAATCATAGGTTTTCATTATACGCGATTGCTCAAATCAGCTACTGTTTGCTCAAATTCCAGTGAGATGCTACAATCCCATCCTGTTATGAAAGGTTTTGATTTTAAATTTCCCAGAGTAGCGCACATCGGCAACACCGTGTCGCATGCTAAAAACCGCAAAAGTCGGACGTTCAAGTATAACTTGCACACCGTGACAATTTTGGTTGATGGCAAAAAACGTCGCTTACGCGTACCCACCAAAATCTTGCGCATGATGAAAAAATCAGGAGTAACTACTCACTATAAACCTGAAGAAAAAGCCACTAAAAAATAATTTTTCTGAGTTTCAATCTGTTCTATTTCATTCTTCCAAAAGACTATTTTTTGCTTCGTTCCAAGAAGTAATATTTTTCCCCTCCCATTGCACTTGATCCAAAATCAATTGCTTGGTCTGTTTGGATTGAGTGGCCTGCTCAATTTGCTCGCCTTGACTCAAGTGACAGCGATGAATAATAAGGCGTTTTTCTCCCTGATTGGTCATTACTTTGGTCCAGAGTTTGGGCCACGGATAAAAAGCGCGACAAGCTCTTTCTATCTTGTCTGCTCGCTGACCACTCTCCATTGCTTGTTTAATAACAGACCAATCATAAAAAGAATCTTGTTTGGTTAGACGTTTGGCAATTGGAGTGGGGGAGTCGGTTGGTTGTGGGACAGCTTTGATTTTATTTTGAGCAAATTGATCGATCAGATCACCTAATTGTTTGCAGATCAAATCAAAACTATGAGAGTAATATTCTGTTTGAGTCCAAGTTTGATCGACCGTAAAAGGCAATTGAGCGATGATTGCTCCTTCATCCATTTTTTCGCTCATAATCATCAAGGTCACTGCTGATTTTGGATTACCAGAGAGTAGCACAAACTGGCCAGGGGAGCTACCGCGCCAACGAGGCAAAAGTGAGGGATGAATGTTGAGCGGTGCAACTTTGGGCAACTTGAGCAACCATTGGGGGATCAAATAGCCAAAATCTACCACGAGTAAAAAATCAATCGATTGCTGGGCAAAATCAGTCTCGATTTTTAACTGGACTTTTTGATCAAGTTTCCGATCGATTAAAATAATAGGCAATTGGTTCTCTTGAGCAAATTGATGAACAGGATTTTGAATCAAAGTTTGTTGACGACCAACAGGTTTGGGTTGGGGAGTGATGATAAATTTTAGTTTAAATCGTTTGTCAGCCAGGAGAGTTTGTGCTACTTGCAATGTTCTTTCAGTCGAGCCAGCAAGGGCGAGAGTGTAAATCATGATTAATTAAATTTAATAAAGTTCCAAAGCCGAGCGATCGGTTATTTCCACCAGTTCTTTCTTTTTTTCTCGATAAACCGGCAAACCGAACTCCAGTGAATAATCTGTAAACAAAATACCATTTAGATGATCTAATTCGTGTTGTATTACTCTGGCGTGAAAGCCATCAAAGCGATTTTTTTCTTCTATCAATTGTTTATTTTTGAATGATTTAAACTCTACTTCTACCCATTCCCAACGAGGTACCGCTCCATAAAGTCCTGGCATGGATAAGCAACCTTCTAGTTGGGGATCATCAGCGTTTGGTCCAAAAGTGTGCTGATTACTATGTTTGGTAATGATGGGATTGATAAAAACTTTGGGTTTGAGCCGAGCTTTGTTGTCACTTTGAATATCGGTAAGAAAGACTCTATAGAGAGTGTCAACCTGATTGGCAGCCAAACCAACTCCGTGCGGATTGGTAGAGTTTTGTAGCGCAGTTTGCATTTTTTTGATTAAGTTTTGTAAATTAGCATCAAAATCAACCACGGTTTCCGCTGGGATTCGCAAAGTTGGGTGAGGGATAGTCACGATTTTCATAAATTTAATTTGTCAATATTTCAAACTGAGCTAATTCTACCAGAAGAAGCTCGATTTTCTCTGAAGGAATATTGATGATGTCAGTTGAAGTATATTGTTGAAGAGTGGCTTCTATTTGTTGAGCACACTGATTGTGTTGTGCAAAAAAAGCATCGTTTTTCCAGATAGAATACTTGGCTTGATAACGCTCGCGAAGATCAGTGAGACGCTCGGTTAAAGAGGCAACCCCTTTGGGCGTCACTCGCAGATCGGCATAACTGCAGATTTGTTGTGTCAAAGAATCATTGGCATTATTACAAATATTGGCTGCATCTAAATTACTAACCAATTGCTGAATTTGAATTGGCAAGCCCAATTCTTGAATTATTTTTGCTGTTGCTTGATGAGAACTGTGTCCATATTTTTTTCTCAGTGCCACTTGCCTTTTTCGCCAGTCATCAGTCAAAAGCGTTGGATCAATTACTTGTGCATTTTTGGTCAAGTCAAACTTCACCAAATTACCCAAATCATGGACTAACAAAGCATTGATAATTGTTTGCTCACTGATGAAAGGACCTTGCCAATGATCGATAATGTATTTACCTACGGCAGCCACAGTCAACATATGTTGCTGGAGTTTGGGAGGAATAATAAGTTGTTGATAAAGCTGACGACTATTCATTATTCAAAAGTATCATCAATTGGCTGTTCCAAAGCACGAAGTTTTTCTTGAGTTTCTGTATCGGTAGTAGCTAGATTATCCAAAATAAATTGATATTGTTGTTTACCTTCCTCAACTCTGCCCAACTGCACTAATAGATCGCCCAAGGCAATACGTGCCTTGATGTAATTATAGCGAAGCTCAATAGTTTGCTGGAGAGTTTCTACCGCTTGAGCAAATTTGCCCTGACTTTGTTGAGCAATTCCCAAGTTATACCAAAGTTGAGCGTCAGTGGGAGAGAGATCAATGGCTGCTTTCAAGATTTGTTCTGCTTGGCCAAAATAACTACTATCTATTTGAGCTAATAAGAAAAATACTCTGACTCTAGTTTTATAAAGATTTAAGTTTCTAGGGTTGAGTAGTAATGCGTAATCAGAGTTTTGAATGGCTGCTGCTGTCAATTGTTGACTGGCCAATTGTTGATCAGCATCCGGTTCTTTCAATAGAGAATATTGGAGGGCTGCTTCGCTATATAAATTGGCTAATTCATCATAATAGAGAGCTTCGCGGGGAGTTAATTTGATCGCTTTTTCCAAACTAATGGCTGCTTGGGAATATTCAAAGTTATCTTGTAATTTCTTGCCTTGGGCAAAATACCAGTCAGCTCTCCAAACTTGGCCAATTTTCCAGAGAATAATAGTTGTTATAAGCATTAAAGCCCCCAGCATCCATTTTTGCCAATTAATCATTTTGGCTGTTTTTTTGACAATGATTTCCTCTGGCAGAAACGCAATGGCTGGTAATAAAAACAGCAAAAGATTGCTCGTGACTGTAGAAAAACCAAAGAAAAGAGTAACCGAAAGGCCAATCATACTCAGTAGTACCGCATGTGCCACCGAGAACTGTTTGGGTTGAGTGCGAATGCTGTCAAACAATAGCCACATTAGTCCGCCCATGAATAGCGAGTAAGTGAGAGCACCCACCAGACCTGTTTCGGCTAAGTAATTGAAAAGTTCATTGTGAGCTTTGTTATAAAGGTTGTCCCACTCGGAAACTAAATTGTGAGTGACCGGTCGATCTTGATAATAACTATAAGCAAAGGTGCCGGGTCCGGAACCAAATAATGGATAGCGTTGCCAAACTTTCAAAGCCCCCTGCCAAACAATTAGACGAATATCAACAGAGCTGGTGCCTTGAGAAAGATCGAAAGTATCTTTTGGGGAAGGTAACTGGTTGTGAATAAAATTGATTCCTATCAATAAAATCGTTGTCAGTAACCCAGCAGTAAATAATTTGTTTTTTAAAGGACGAATAAATTTTTTCCACTTTTTCTTAATAGTAGTTTGATGATAGAGCAGGCCAAAACCAATTCCGCTCACTCCCAAACCCAACAATCCTGATCTAGAACCAGTAAACAAGAGTACTAATAAAATTAAGCCTGATAGGCTCCACCAAAGTTTATGCAATTTATTAATTTTTCTAAAGCCAAAGAAAATTACGATCGGAGCCAAGCCTACTAAATAAGTAGCGAGCCAGTTGGGTTGACCAAAAGTGCCAAACACTCTAGCTTGCACATCTTGTTTCCAGCAATTCACTCCAAATTCTTGATGCATGAGATAACAACTGGGGGAGATGCCAAAATGCTCTGGTAGAGCATATAAAGCTGCCAAACTAACTGCCACGATGTTGGTAAGAAGTAAAGGAAAAATTTGTTTTTTGGGGACATTGTTTAGCAGTCCTAGAAAAAGAACGGTAAAAGCTAGAGAAGAAAAAAATCCACCATTTAAACGACTGTAATAACCCAACAGAGAAGTTCTGAGATGAATAGAAAATAAAGTAGCGATTGCTTGACCAGCCAAAAAAATTAAAACTAACAAAACCGCTGGGTGTTTGCGCCAAATAAGTCTTTTTTCTGTGATCATTCGTGCAATCCATAAGGCTCCAATAACTGTGGCAAATACGTAGACAAAAAGCATTTTGCTAATTTGAAATAATTCACTATTTATCCAGGTAAATATAAAAGGAGTGAGTAAAAATAGGCCGTGATAGAGAGCAGTAATGAATGCAACCAAATTCATAAATATGATCTTTAGTGTACCTTGGTTTTTTCTGTTATAGTATAGACAACCTGATTAGCAGGTAATATTATTTTAGTTGTATGACAGACAATAGCTTGCCCACTAGTTCTTCTTCGGTTCCTTTTTCGACCCCATCTTCGACTCTCGCTCGGACTTCTTCTGCGGCTCCAGTTGCTACTTCTCCTGCGACGGATTCCAGCTCAAATTCATACGTAGATTCTTATATACCTCCTTCTTTAGCTCAAAATCCTAGTCCAGTCTCAGCCAATCTTGAGCCAGTTGTCGATCAAACAGAATCGGCTTCCGACCAAGTTTTATCGCCGAATTCTCCGAAACCCAGCCAACCCAAAAGTGATCCTTTGGCAGAACTAGAAAAGGCTTTGCAAGAGTACGAAACTTTGCGAAACCAAGAAAAAAGCGAAAATAAAAAAATCGTTGAGCAAGTGGAAGAAGTTAAAAAATCAACGGCTGACAGAGATCCTTTGATGGAATTAGAAGAAGTGTTAAATAAGTATGAAGATCGTTATAGACAAAATAAGGCGAACTCGACCAATTCATTACCATCTAGGCCAGTTTCTCCAGTTCCAGACCAAATGAAAAATGAGGAAAAGAAAGAAGAAAAAACTGCTGGAAGCGACTTGAACGACTCGGACGAAAGAACAATTTCTCAAGAAGAATATCGTGACATTCTAAAAAGCGATTCAGTGAAGTTGGCTGAAATCGATCAGTCAACCAATGAACCTGTTAAGCGAATCGATCAGTCAACCAATGAACCAATCAAATCAGTAGAACCGATTGAAGAACAAAATATTTTTGAGTTATTGGGAGTGATTGATGCTGATCAAGCAGATAAAGAGGCTTTTTTGGATGAGTTGCAACAGGCTCTTTGGGATGATTTTCTGGACAAAGACTTACCTCTTCTGGTAAAACCAGAACAATTAGAGGAAATTCAACAACTGCGTCAGCAAGACTCTCTTTCTGAAACTGAATTACAAAGTCAATTAATTGCCAAAGTAGAGGAATTGGTCCCTGATGTAGAAGAAATAATATTGGAAAAAGCTTTGGAATTGAAAGAAGTAATGATTAGAGAGCGCTTGATTGGATTAAAACAATATTTTACCAATAGAGCTTCTAAGCTTGATGAGATTCAAAAAGCTGAACAAGAATTTTCTGCAGAGCGTTGGAAGACTGGTGCGCAAATTCTCAACAACCTCACTGCTTGAGCTAGTATTTCTTGATAGCATTTGCTAGGCTCAGTATGCTTATGCAACGTTTTATTTTGCCAAAAATTAAGTCATCTATATTTGAAAAAGAACATGGTGTGTTTTGGTTTTCTAGTAAAGAATTGTTGTTGATTTGGGATAAGAAAAAGAAAAGTTTGTTTTTACCCGTTGGATCTGGTTTTGCTGATGGGCAAGTAGCAGATGTAGATGTAGCAGCTCATACCGTAATCAAATTATGCGAGATGATTGGTCTATCGGCAGCAAGTTTTTTCATTTGGCAGTCTGCAACCGTATTTGTGCCCACCCTCAGCTCTCCTTTGGAGCGAAAAATTATCAAACAAGTTTTTCAAAAAGCTGGTTTCCAAAAAATCAATTTGGTAACATTTGCAACTGCTCTCAAGACATTTGCTCAACGTCAGGCAATACGTGAGGGAGTGGGGTTATATTTGGGTGATGATGTGAGTGAAGCAGTGATTTTTAGTCAGCAGGAACAATTAAGTTTAAACTTTGACTATTTAAAAAAATCAGCTTATCAAACAATTAGAGAGTTACTACAAAGCGAGGTAGCATTGACGGTGTCTCAAGACTCAGTAGCCAAACTTTATCAGGCTTTAGGTCAAAATTTGGAAATTCAGTCTTTTGTATTGAGAGGCAAGAACATTCAAAATCAACAAGTAGTTACACTGTCTCTTTCTAGAAAACAATTAAAAACAATTATTGATTTGTTGCAAAAAAATTTGGAACTGGCTTGGCGTCGGTTGACAGCCAATAATTTATTTACTAATCACAATCTAGACCAATGGTTGGTGGTAGGAGATGCTTTTGTTTATCATTTCATGCAAAAACAGCAAGTTGCTCAAGTTTTATTTTTACACTCGGAACTAGAAATAATTCAAGGAGTCGAATGGTTTTAAAAGATATTTTAACTATTTTTCCTCAAGTAAAGCTAGCTAATTGGCAAAAAACAGTCATTATTTTGGGCATTTTTTTGGTGCTGGATTTAGCGGGATTGACTCCACCAATTACCACGGCAATCAATCGCAATTTATTGCCAGTAAAAAAGGTTTGGATTGGTGGATTTAATCAAGTGTTTGGATTTTGGAAAGATGTGGAAAAATTACCCAAAGCGATTCAGCGCATCCAAGACTTGGAACTGCGGCTCGCGGAAACCTCGGCATCACTAGCGGAACTAGAGTCGCTTCGTCGCGAAAACGAAGAATTAAAGTTCCTGCTCAACAATACCGATCGAATTGGTGAAAGAGTTGTTTTGACCAGTCCCATCGTGGCTTTTGCTAGGCCAGCCATTGCTGCTGGTAGTGCAGAGGGGGTGCAAGTGGGATCGGCGGTTTTGAGTAGAGATATTTTATTGGGTCAAGTTTCGGCAGTGAGTGCTCATGAAGCCAGAATTGCTTTGCTTTCAAGTAAAGATGCTCGCTCGGTTTTGGCCAAAACTAGCTTGGGAACGATGGGTTTAATCAGAGGAGACGGCAAAAAAATTATTTTTGATGAAGTGGCCAAAACCGAGCCATTAATGGTAGGGGAACGAATCATCACAGCAGGTCAACCCCAGATTGAGCAGAATCTTTCAATCGGCAGAATTACCAAAATCATTGATAGTCCGTCTGCATCGGTAAAACAAGCAATAGTAGAGCAGTACGTATCATTTTTTGAAGTACCTCTAGTGGAAATACGTTAATGAAAAACAATTCAATTTTCTTTTTTCGTCTAGTAGCTTGGACTATATTGGTTAGTTTGGAATCGGTAATAGGTTTGCCCTGGCTAAGCTTATGGTTGAGTGGGGAGTGGCTAATGGGTTTTTCACCCAATACAGAATTGATTAGCCTCTTTATGTTGGCTGTGATCATGGCCTCAGTTTATGCTCTGCCTTTGACTGTTTCTGGTTTAGCCATAATTATTATTTGGTTTGCTTGGAAAAAATACAGAAGAAGCAATGGAATTTATCTAGTTTATTTGGTTTGTACAGTACTATTGATTGGTGTGATAACAAAAACAAAGCTATCTTGGATTATTAGTTTATCAACCATCATTAGCTGGTTGATCTTTTTTAAGATAAGTGGTGTTTCTTTGATAAAAAAATTATGGCAAAAAAACGATTCAATTTTTTTGGACAAAAGAGTTCGCTAAGGCGAGTAAAGAATCCAAAAAGAATAGACACCTTCATTCAAAAAATCAACATAATAGCTATGTTGGTATTATCTCTTTTGATTATCCGAGTGATCGATTTACAAATCTTCAACGGTAATTTTTATCGTCAAATTTCTGAAGATAATCGCCAATTTAGAGTTAATATTCCCGCTGAGCGAGGAACATTTCTGGACCGCTATGGTGATCCTCTGGTTTTAAATATTCGTCAATATTTTCGCTATGACAATCCGTTGGCTGCTTATTCCACCATGACGCCTGTGAGCCAACTAGAAGCTTTACAACTCAAGACAGAACAACCTTTTGCAGTAGGTTATCGTCTACAACGCCAATACACTAGACCATTTTCTATGGCTCATGTTTTGGGCTACACTTCCGTAGTCAATCAAGATGACTTAAAAAACAACAATGCCTTGCTTTTGACTGATGCAGTGGGTAGATTGGGCCTGGAACAGCGCTTTGATGAGTTATTGCGTGGTAAAGATGGCTATCAAGAGTTTGAGATTAATGCTTTGGGAGAAAAACAGGCAGAGCAAGTGAAGATAGAACCTCAACCCGGTCTTTCTTTAAACACTACTTTAGACCCTTTTTTGTCTACGGTAGCCTGGAGAGCAATGGGCAATAAAGCAGGTGCAGTAGTGATTTTAAATGCAGAAACAGGTGAACTATTGTCATTGGTTAGTACTCCCAGCTTTAATAGTAATTTATTTACAATAAAATTTGATCAAGATGATCAGCAACGATCCACGGCTTTGCAAACAGCTTTGGCGGATGAGCGAAAACTCTTTTTCAATAGAGCCATTAGTGGTTTATATCCGCCTGGTTCAATTTTTAAATTGGTAACGGCTGTGGCTGGTTTGGAAAATAATGCTTTTGGTTTGGATACAACGGTGGATGATCAGGGAATTTTGAAGGTCAATGATTTCCAATATGCCAACTGGTATTACACTCAATATGGTCGAACAGAAGGGCTTATTTCTCTAGTACATGCTATTACTCGTAGCAACGATATTTTCTTTTATAAAGCTGCGGAATGGACAGGCATCACGGCTCTGGCACAGAAAGCTAGAGAATTTGGTTTTGGTTCTCTAACCAAGATTGAAGTGCCTGGTGAAAAAGCTGGTTTAGTGCCAGATCCAGAGTGGAAAGAAAAGACAATGGGTGAGCGATGGTATTTGGGTAATACCTATCATTTTGGTATTGGTCAGGGTGATTTATTGGCCACACCTTTGCAGTTAACTCAAATGGTGGCTTTATTTGGCAATGATGGGCGATTGTGCCAACCATTTGTGATTCAGGATCAGGCGGAACAAAAAATCAACTGCGCTTCTCTGGGCATTGGCGAGACAAATTTGGCAGCTATTCAGGAGGGAATGATTGGAGCTTGTTCCGCAGGGGGAACGGCTTTTCCCTTTTTTGACTGGAATGCTCGCAGAGAATTCCTCCCTTCAGATCTCAGTCCTGCAGAACAAATTAGAAGAGGAGTGGTGGCTTGCAAAACCGGTACGGCAGAGTTTGGCGCGAGTGATGAGCAGGGCTACCGCAAGACCAATGCTTTATTTGGGATGGTAATCGGTGGTTTGCCAACATTATTGGCAGATGACTTGGCAAGTTTATCAGATTCTCCAGAGGTTCTGGCAGAAGAAATGGCTTCTTTGAATTCGCAGATTACTATCAAAGAAAACTTGGATGCTACTCAAGAAAACGCATCTTCTACAAAGGCAGGAATAATTTCTGAAGAAAAACTAGATTTAACTCAAGAGCGTCAAGCTTGGCTCAGACGCGTTAAACTTCATGGATTTCCTCAAACACTAGCTATTATGGTTTTAGTAGAGAGTGATGAAGCACAGCTTTTTGCCGAGGGATCTAGAGAAGCAGCTCCGATAGCCAGAACAATCATTGATTGGCTGGCCGGCCAAGCCATTCCTGAGGAATTATCAGAGGAACTATCCGTTGAAGATAGTCAAACTCTTCCATAATTAGCAATTAACTCAGTTTTCTCCCCGTGTTACATTTTATGTCAGATTTTTATTGATACTATTCGTATGGTTTGGTCAAAAAAATTTCAAACAGCGCTGTATGCAATTGATGGAGTGGGGCCGGCAACTTTCAATGCAATTCTCAATGCCCTAACTAAACACGAAGTGACTGAACAAGAGTTTTGGGTAAATAAGGCTCAAATTTGGCAAGAAATATCTTTGGATAAAAAGATTGTAGAATCAATAAAAAAGTTTAAAAAAGAACATAATATTAATTCATATTACGAGCAATTATTAAGTAAAGATGTTCGGGTGGTATTAAAAAGTGATTTGGAGTTTCCCGGTTTATTGAATCAGCTTGACCGATCTCCTCCGCTTTTGTTTGCCAGAGGAGCTCAGTTGACGGGCAGAGAATCTTTTTTGGGAGTAGTGGGTACTAGAAACATTACTGAATATGGTCGACGAGTGATCACTGAATTTATTCCTTCCTTGATTCAATTTGGAAAAACCATTACTTCTGGATTTATGTATGGAGTAGATGCCGTTGCTCAACGAACCGCCCTGCAGGCAAATGGCAAAACAGTGGGAATCTTGGGTTTTGGTTTTGATTTCATGTATCCTCCAGAACACCAGGCTTTATTTACATATTTTTTAAATCAGGGAGCAACTTTTTTAAGCCCTTTTGCTCCACATATTTCAGCCAAACCTGGCAATTTTCCGGCCAGAAATGCAATCGTGGCAGGTATGAGCGAGGGGGTTTTGGTTATTGAAGGGGCAGTTGATAGTGGCAGTTTAATTACCGCTCACTATGCTGCTGAATTTGGTCGAGAAGTTTGGGCAGTGCCCGGTTCTATTTTTAATGAATTTTCAGCAGGCACGCAAATCCTGATCAATGAGGGTGCTCAGTTGGTTAATAGCGCAAGAGATATCTTAGGTATTTCGCCAGTAACTCAAAATAGACAAAATGCGCATCGAGCTTGGGAGAGCTTTTCTCCTGTCAAAAAAACCATTTGTGAGAGTTTGGACTTGGAAGCATTGCCGATTGATCAATTGGCAAGCAAACTCAATTACCATCCATCAGAACTAGCTATTATTTTGGTAGAACTTGAGTTACTCGGTGTAATTGAGCAGGTGGGAAATAAATGGAAATTGGCGATTTAGTTGATCGATAGTGTATAGTCGTTGTTTGTATGGCTAGTAAAATTCCGCTAGTGGTAGTTGAATCTCCCACCAAAGCTCGCAAACTTAGAGATTATTTGGGCGACGGTTTTGTTGTGGAAGCCTCAGTCGGTCATATTCGTGATTTGCCCAAGTCCAAATTGGGTATCGATATCGATCATGATTTTGAACCAGAATACGCAGTAGTTCCCGGTAAGCAAAAAGTCATCACTCAACTCAAAAAACAGGCCAAAAACGCTGACAAAATTTATCTAGCAATGGATCCTGATCGAGAAGGAGAGGCAATTGCTTGGCATGTCAAACATATCTTGACTGAAAAAGGGACTGATAGAGAGTTTTTACGAGCCACCTTCCATCAAATTACCAAAGATGCCGTTCAAGAAGCCATGGCTCATCCCAGCAAGATTTTAATGGAGTTGGTAGATGCTCAGCAAGCCAGACGTGTTGTTGATCGTTTGGTTGGCTACAAAGTATCGCCAGTATTATGGAAAAAAGTGCGTCGCGGTTTATCGGCTGGACGAGTGCAATCAGTGGCTTTGCGTTTGATTGTAGAGCGTGAACGAGAAATTGAAGCCTTCAAACCGGAGGAATATTGGGAAATAGCGGTGGGTTTGAATGTTGAAGACAGTAAAATAACTGTTTTTGCAGATAACAAGCCAATTCAGCCTTTGCCAATAGGCATTTTTGTTGCTCAAGTTACCAAAGTTGATACCAAGAAATATGAGCCAAAGCAAGAAAAAGATGTTACACCAGTCATCGATCTTTTGGAAAAAGCAGCTTACACCATTGTCAAAATCGAGCAAAAAGATCGTCAACGTCACAGCCTGCCACCTTTTATAACTTCTACTTTGCAACAATCAGCCGCCAATCGTCTTGGTTTTTCTGCCAAACAAACCATGGCGGTTGCTCAGCAACTTTATGAAGAAGGAATCATTACCTATCACCGAACAGATTCATTTACACTGGCTGCTTCAGCCTTAAATGATGCTCGGCAGGTAGTAAAAACCGAGTTTGGACAGGAATATCTACCGGAAAAAGTGAGAGTATTTGCCAATAAATCCAAAAATGCCCAAGAAGCTCATGAAGCAATTCGTCCCACAAATGCCAAACTGCACCCGAATCAATTATTGGCAAAAATCAGTAGTTTATCCACTCGTCATCAAAAACTTTATGATCTAATTTGGCGACGCTTGATTGCCAGTCAGATGGCACCGGCTCGTTATAAACAAACCAAAGCAACGATTGAAGCCAAACATCAACAGGCAACAGCTGAATTGATAGCCAATGGCTCGATTCAAGAATTTGCTGGCTGGACAATATTGTTCAAAAACTCAGAGGACGTTATTTTACCTGATCTAGCCGAACAGCAATCAGTGTATAGAGCAGACATCAATCCTCAGCAGAAATTTACTTTACCTCCACCACGCTACAATGATGCTTCTTTGATCAAAGAATTGGAAAAACGAGGCATTGGTCGGCCTAGCACTTACGCCAGTATCATTTCTGTGATTTTGGATCGCGGTTATGTGGAGCGAATCGAAAAACGTTTTTGGGCAACCAATATTGGTAAAGTGGTCAGCGATTTCCTACTGCAATATTTTCCTGTCATTATGGACTATGATTTCACGGCAGAAATGGAAGAGGATTTGGATAGAATTGCTAGAGGTGAGAAAGAATGGCGTCAGGTAGTTGGTAATTTCTTTTTACCACTTTCCAAAAAGATTAAAGAAGTTGAAGAGACTGCTGATCGAGCAGAAATTCCAGTAGAAAAAACCGGAGAAAAATGCCCTCTATGCGGTGAAACCGATCAGGGAGAAATAGTAATTCGTGAAGGTAAATTTGGTAAGTTTAGAAGTTGCAATCGTTTCCCAGATTGTAAATTTACGGAAAATATCGTTGAAAAATTGGCAGGGCAGCGATGTCCATTGTGCGGTGAGGGCGATGTAGTGATCAAACCTACTCGCTGGCGTCGTAATTTTTATGGTTGCAGTCGTTATCCAAAGTGTAATTGGGCTAGTTGGAGCAAACCCGAACCAGATCTTAAAATTACACCTGAAGAGTGGGCGATAGAACAACAAAAACGTGAAGAGCGCAAACAAAGACGATCAGCAGGCAAAACCGCAAAGCTCAAAAAATCCAAGAAAAATTCTGGCTCCAAAAAGTCCAAGAAATCTAAACCTGCCAAAAAATCTGCCAAAAAACCGACCAAAAAAACCACCCAAAAATCTACACAAAAAAAGAAGTAAAATACCACAATGAAAATTGTTTTATTTGGTGGAGCTTTTGACCCACCCCATTTGGGCCACCAACATATCACTCAAATTTTGCTTAATCAGCAGATCGCTGATGAAGTTTGGTATGTACCCACTAAAGAACATCCTTTCTCCAAATCAATGAGTCCGGTAGTTCATCGTTTGGCAATGTTGAAATTGATTATCAATAACCCCCGAATCAAGATTGAAAAGTATGAATTGGAAAAGGGGGGAATTAGTTATTCTCGCGATACACTTGATTATTTATCAAATAAATATCCTCAACACAGTTTTGCTTGGATTATTGGCTCAGATAATTTGCCAGATTTTCATAAATGGGGTGATAGTCAGGGAAGAGATTATCAAGATTTGCTCGATCATTATCGTTTTTATGTTTATCCACGCAAGAATTTTGCACTCAAGCCTTTGTATAAAAACATGATTCCTTTGGAGCAAATGAAAGAAATAGAGGTTTCTTCAACAGTGGTGCGTCAAAATGTTAAACAAAGTCAGCCCATCACAAAACTAGTTGATCCTTTGGTAAAAGAATATATACACACTCATCATTTATACGTAGAATAATTTTCTGATTATGTCAGCTGTCAAATACAAACAATATTTTCAAATGATGATTGAACAAAACAAGGTTTTGTTCGCTGAATTTGCCAAAGCGCACGAACAATACCAAGCCGATCCTTCAAAACATGAGCAAGAGTTTAATCAGTTGGGCAGCCAAGTCACTGAGGAAGTACGCAATTGGGATCGTAGATTATGTTCGGCAATGGGCAGAGGCCAATTTAGTCAGTACTCACAAAACTTATCGGAAAAATTTTGGGGAGAAATACGCAAACTTTTTCCGCTGATTGATCAGGTGGGAGTGATCAAAAAGTAACTCTCATTATAGTTCTCACGTATAATGATTCTATGACAGATCTTCATCTCAAAAACATCGAACAGACTAAGACTCAGATCATAAAGTTTATCAAAACCACCTATGCTAGAGCAAACAAACAAACGGCAGTGATTGCAGTTTCTGGGGGGATTGATAGTGCCGTTTCTCTAACCCTTTTGGCAGAGGCATTGGGAAGCAATCAAGTTTTTCCAGTTTTTTTACCCTATCACGAGCAAGACATGACAGACGCCAAAGAAATTGTTCTTTGGAATAAAATTCCAGAAGCTAATTGGCGAGAGATTCCCATTGGTAATTCGGTTGATCAATTGGCGCACAATTTACTGATTGATGCTGATGATCAAATACGTTTAGGCAATGTTATGGCTCGCGTCAGAATGATTGCTGTTTTTGATTTAGCCAAAAAAATAAATGCTCTAGTTTGTGGTACGGAAAATAAATCAGAATATTATTTGGGCTACTTTACTCGCTTTGGTGATGAGGCTGCAGACATTGAGCCACTGCTGAGTCTTTATAAAACTCAGGTGAGGCAACTGGCGAAACACTTGAAATTACCCGCTCAATTTCTCCATAAAGCTCCTTCGGCTGATTTGTGGACTGGTCAAACAGATGAGCAAGAGTTGGGCTTTTTTTATAAAGATGCAGATTTGATCTTGGAGCAGTTAGTTGATCAAAAAAAACAATTAAGTGAAGTGGGTGACGTGGATTCACGAATTGTTCAGCAAGTAGCTGAGCGAATGGAAAAAATGGCTTTCAAACACCAAGTACCTTATGTTTTGCAGTAGAACTGGTTTTTCTTCTTTAATTTCTTTTTGAAATTTTGACTGGACAGATTCCCTAATTTTCCCTACATTAGCTATAACTTCTATGTTCAAATATCTTGCCACCAATCAGCGTACGCCAGACCAACAATACAAAGCTCTTTTGCGGGAGATTCTGGAACATGGAGTAAAAACCAACACTCAGCTAGAAACAGATGCGCTGACCTTGATGGGTGCCAAACCCATGCGTTTTAAACTAGCAAACGGTTTTCCCATGATTACGGAGCGCAAAATCAGTGAAAAAATGTGGACTCAGGCCGTAGGTGAGATTCTGGGTTTTATCAATGGCGCTCGTACTTTGGAGCAATTGGCAGAATTTGGTTGTTTCTGGTGGGCTCCTTGGGGGACAGAGGCCAAATGTAAGAAACGTGGTCTAGCAACCGGCGATCTGGGACCTGGCTCGTATGGTGCGGCTTTTCATGATTTTCCGACCAGTGAGGGGAAACCGCACAATCAGTTCAAAGATATTATCGAGCAAATCAAAGAAAAGCCGCACCTGAGAACTCACTTTATTACTCCTTGGATTCCTCAATACATGGCTCGTGGTAAAGGCAAACAACAAAAAGTAGTGGTTTGTCCTTGTCATGGTTGGATTCATTTGCGGGTATTGAACGGCAAATTGACTCTGCACATGTTTCAGCGCTCTGGTGATGTGCCGGTCGGCGTGCCGGCCAACATGATTCAATATGCGGCACTTTTGCTAGCTATTGCTCAAGTAACTGGTTTTGAGCCTTACGAATACGTGCACACTATTTCTGATGCTCACATTTATGTTGATCAAATTTCCAGAGTAAAAGAAATGTTAAAACGAGAAGATCGAGTTTTTCCCACCATGACGCTCAAAAATAAGCATCAAGATATTTTTCAGTATCGACATACTGATTTTGAGTTGAGTGATTACGATCCTCATCCAGGAATTTGGGATTTTCCGGTGGCAATCTAAAAAAACTTAAGTTAAATGTCAATAAATTTTAGTACTAATTAAAACTTAAAACGCATCAAACAACTATGTCTTCAACTCAATCTGTCAAAAATCTCGGTCCCATCACTTTTGTGGATATTGACAACGCTCGTGAAGTAGAACAGATCGAGTTAATGAAACAAATCATGGAAAGCGGTGAATGTCCGTTTTGTTTGGAAAATCTCAAAAAATATCATCGTACTCCTGTTTTGAAAGAAACCGAACATTGGCTTTTAACTCGCAATGCTTGGCCATATGACAATACTCGTGAGCATTTTTTAATCATTCTCAAAACTCATAAAGAACGATTGAGAGAGTTGAGTCCAGATGAGGGAGCTGATTTTTTCCGATTGATGGTTTGGGCGGAGAAAAAATTTGATTTACCAGGTGGGGGATTAGTCATGCGTTTTGGTGACACTGTTTATTCAGCAGGCAGTGTCAAACATTTACACGCTCAATTGATCGTACCAGATATAGATAAGCCTGGATTTAAACCCACCCGCATCAAGATAGGAAAAGCTAGGTAGTTTGGCAAATCAGCCAAGCAATAAGAGTTTCTTTGGCAATGATTTTTTAAAATTAAACAGTGACACGAATTAATTTCACTCCATTGGCTTTTAGAATTGTCTCACCATCTAGTAAACTGTAGCCTTCACGGAAAAAAACTCGTTTGATACCACTGTATGCTACTTGTTTGGCGCAGACTGGACAGGGGAAAGTAGTGACATAAAGGTCAGCTCCTTCTAGAGAAATGCCTTGTTTGGCTGCTTGGGCAATTAAATAAGCCTCTGCATGAATGGCGGTGGAGATTTTCAGATATTCGCCCTGGTGAAAATCGGCTCGCGGATCGCCGGCAAAATAGGCTTCGGCTTCTGTTGGGGTGTGTTGATTATGAGCAAGCAATAAAATGGTTTCGTCTTTGAAAATTAATCCGCCCACTTGCCTCCACCAGTCATCACTTTTATCAGCTTCTTGTTGAGCGATAGCGATCATCATTTGATCAAATTCTTTGTTCGAAATCTCTGAATATTCCTGTAAATCATGTTTTTTTAATGATGATTTTTTATCCCATCTCAAGAAAAAACTAGCGAATAAAACCCGATTTTGAGCGAAATATTTTTCTACTAAATGATGGCTAATTTCTTCATCGGGAAAGACTAATTGGGTCGTAGTTTTTTGTAAAATCGCTAGAGAACTAGGAGTTAATAGCTTGATTTTTTGAAATTGACCCCAAGTTTGCAGTAATTTTTTCGTTTCACTTGCTTTCAGTGCACGGATGTCTTTTTGCAAAGACCGCAGTTCGTGACTCAATTCTTGACTGATCAACCATAATTCTTTTACAGCTGGAAAATGACGGAAAAATCGTCGATAACCCTCATGAATAACCGGTACATAAGCTACCAGAACTTGATCTTTTTTTTGATCAGTTGGTTTGTTTTCAATTGATTTTTGACCAATTGATTTTTTGAGGTTGGTTGACCTATTTTTTTTCGCCCTTGAGCTCATTCAAAGCTTCCTCGATGGTATTAACTAATTTTTCAGTCAAAGAAGACTTGATTTTTTGAGCAGCTTCCAGTTGCATCAAACGTAATTTGGCACTAGTGCTAGTGACAGCCATGGGTTTGAGTACCACAACTTTGGTGCAAATCTCTTCCAATTCCTTGATTTGCTCTGGTTTATAAGTTTGTTTGGTCGCAATTAATATGTCTGGCTTGACTATTTTGATCAATTCCCATTTGGGAGTATTAAGACTTTTCAAGACGACCAGATCTACATATTCCAGATGAGCCAACATTTCCAAGCGTTCATCTTGAGGAACAACTGGTCGGCCCTCGCCTTTACGCAAACGAATTTTTTGGTCACTATCTACACCGACAATCAAAACATCACCACGTTTTTTGGCCTCTCGACAATAACGAGCATGACCAATGTGCAACATATCAAAAGAGCCTTGAGTGAGCACGATTTTTTTCTTGGCTCGGCGTTGTTTTTGGACAAATTTAGCTACAGCTTGGTAACTACTAGCGATTTTGTGGCCATTCGGTGCTTTGGTCATGGATGTGATGATTGTACAATATCTCAAAATGAAAGTGATGGCAATCAAAACCTCAATTATTAAACCTGGAGAAAATCTAGAGCGATTTTTGACGGTGCATATCAAGAAATTGCCAGAAAAAAGTATTTTAGTGATCACTTCCAAAATTATTAGTTTTGCTCAAAACAGACTGGTGCCAGTGGAGACTGGTGAGCGAGACGAAAAACACGCGTTAACTCGTCAGGAGGCGGATTTATACTTGGATCCTGCTCAATCCAAATATGACATCATGCTCACGATCAAAAATTCATTATTGGCGGTCAATGCAGGGATTGATCAATCCAATGCTGATGGTCAGTATGTGCTTTGGCCGAAAAATTTACAGCAAACCATCAATCAGCTTTGGCAATTTTTGCGAGAACATTTTCAAGTTGGGCAATTAGGCATCATTGTGACTGATAGCAAAACCATGCCTCTGCGCTGGGGAGTAACAGGAACAGCGATTGCTCACTGTGGTTTTGAGGCACTGATCAGTAAAATCGGTACGCCTGATATTTTTGGAAAAAACCTAGAAATGACACAAATTAATGTGATGGAAGCGGTGGGTATTGCGGCGGTCTTCGAGATGGGGGAGGGAAATGAGCAACAGCCACTGGCCCTTGTTTCAGAGATCTCCCAGCCAGTGCGTTTTCAAGATCGACCGCCGACCGATACAGAGCTTTCTGACTTGGTTATCAAACCAGAAGATGATGTGTATGCTCCAGTGATGATGAGTGCTAATTGGCGAAAGGGAGGCGGTCAACATGAGTAAAGAAAAGTCTCCAAATTTAGAAAAAATTCATGTTTTTGGCATAGCAGCCATCAGTCAGGACGGTTTTATTGGTCAAGATAAAGTTCATGTTTCAACCAAATGGACTAGCCAGGCAGACAAGGATTGGTTTTGGGATAGAACTAAACAAGCTGGCGCAGTAGTGATGGGTAGCACCACTTTTTTTGCCACTCGTAAGCCTGGTTGGCCGTTGCCGGAAAGAATGAATTTTGTTTTGACTCGTGATCCAAAAACAGTTTGGCAACGCTATGACAGTGACGAAGAACGAACAGCTGTCAAGCAAAAAACCAATTTAGTTTATTTAAATGCTTCTCCTAGAGAATTAATTGAGCGAGCGATTACTGATCAATTTACTGAGCTGGCAGTTTGTGGAGGAACTAGTATCTACACTGATTTTTTACCTTTTATGCAGACTTTTTATTTGACTAGAGAACCAGTGGAACTCAAACAAGGTTTGCCACTCATCAAAAACACCAATCTTTTGGCTTTGGAAAAATTACTAAACAGCGAATTTGAGTTAGTAGAAGAAATTAAACTAAATAACCAAGGTACTTTTCGTCAAACTTGGCAAAGAAAAGACTAATTATGAAAATACAAATTAAGCGTTTTGATAAAAATTTACCGCTACCAGAGTATAAGACTGCGGGGGCAGCAGCTTTTGATTTATATGCCAGGGAAAAAACCGTTATTCCAGCCAAGACGGTTAAATTGGTACCACTGAATATTGCTCTGCAACTGCCCAAAAATCACTGGGCCATACTATCAGCTCGCAGTTCGTTGCATAAAAAAGGCTTGATGATAGCCAATGGTATTGGTGTGGGGGATTACGACTATCGCGGTGATAATGATGAGTACCAGGCAGCTTTGTACAATTTTACAGATCAGTCGACGACCGTAGAGCAAGGTGAGCGCATTGTGCAGATGATTATTCTGCAACGCGAACGAGCCGAGTTTGTAGAGCAGTCCCAATTAAATACCGAAGATCGCGGGGGATTTGGGAGCACTGGTCATTAAATTATTTTTTCCCAGTAAGATATTTTTTGTTCTTTATTCAAAAAAAGATTGATTCTGAAGTGAGTTTTTGTAAAAAAGCATTTGCTTGGTTTTTTTTCGGGTTGTACACTAGAAAATTTTCCTGTATGAATTATGGATCTTTCACAAGCTGTTGTATCGCAAAAATAGCCTGTACTACAACATATTGTGTTTTTTTAAAATAATTTATTTGGAATAATCAGTGCCAAAAAACGCGGAACAAAAACAATCTTTTTCAAATTGGAGGGAAAGAGCTCACCCTTTTTATCAACTGACGGCAAACTTTTTGGATGGTAAGGGCTTTGAGCCAACCACAACACCAGAACTAAATCTGGATTTTTGGGGCAATTTCCCTCCCAAAGAAATCATTCTGGCCACTGGCAGTACTAGAAAAGCCTTGATCTTGAGTGTAATCCTGACCAAAACCGAACTGCCTTTTAGTCATCCTCTGGAATATCAAGATTTCGTCATTAAACACATCAATAATGGGAACGGCTTTCTGCAACACAAAGCTTTGCTCGGTTTTTATGAGGGTGTACCAGTTTATGCTCATTCGGCAGCAGCTGGAGAGAGTGATGCCAATAATCCTCGTCAAGAAGCCATAAATAAAGCTCAGTGGTTGGCCAATCAAGAACCATACAAACTAGATAGTGATAATTATTTGATCATCACTACTGACGCAGTCGATTTTCCAGATAGAGACAACAATGGTCGATTTGATCAAGACAGCGAGGGTTTGGGAAAACCCATGAATAATGCTGATTATCCTCAAGCCAATTTTTTAATGAAAACACGCAGGAGAGTTTTACAGTCCTTGGGACAATTGATTTATGACGGACAGAAGAAAAAATACGAAAAAAGATACATCAAAGATAATTATCCAGTAGGAACAACCCTCATTCATCACAACTCGATTGTGCTTTTGGAGATCATTTCTCATTCATCAGTGGAAGTGATCAAGATTTGGGACATGATCATTCGCGCTCTCATTACCAAAGATTTTGTCAAAAATGCACAAGTTTATCCTGATCAAGGAGGTGGAGGAGCGTCTCAGCAAAATCAGGATTGGCAATCAGCAGAGAAAGTTTTTGCCACTTTGGACGAAGCAACTCAAAAGTCTTTGGCTTCTTATTTGGAACAGGATCCGCAGTTTTTTAAAATGTTAGTGCTTTTTCAAATTTCTGGCATGCCGGCAATTAGTATTTTACAAGAAATTGAACAATGGGCTAAAAATAAAACTCAGGTTGTTGCGGAAGGGATTGATTTAACAGAAGGTTGATTTAACAGAAAACTAAATCTTTAAAAAAGGAAGACTTAACCGTTGTATTTAAATAGAAAAACCAGTAAAGTGAGTGAAATATGAAACACGAAAAAGGAATTTTAATTGCACTGGAAGGTGGTGAGGGAGGTGGAAAAACTACGCAGATTGTTCGTTTGACTACACGTTTTAAAAAAGCGGGCAAAGACGTAGTTTCAGTCAGAGAACCTGGCGGTACGGTGATTAGTGAACAAATCCGTGAAGTAGTGCTTTCTCATAAAAATATTGGCATGCAAGATACCACAGAGGTGTTGCTGTTTCAGGCGGCTCGTGCTCAGATTTATGGCGAAGTAGTAATTCCCGCCTTGAAAGCTGGCAAGATTGTTTTGATGGATCGGACCAGTGACAGTAGTGTGGTTTATCAGGGTATGGTGCGGGGTTTTGGCAGAAAATTGATTGAACAATTGAATGAAATCTCTACTCAAAAAACCACGCCAGATTTAACAATTCTCTTAGATGTGTCTGTAAAAATTGGTTTGGAGAGACGCAACGGCTCTGGTAAGATTGATCGTTTGGATATGGAAGCTGCTGATTTTCATGAACAGGTGCGTCAAGCCTACTTGAGTTTGGCCAAAGAAAATGCTCATAAGCGTTGGATCACAGTTAATGCTGAGCAATCAGAGGACGAAGTGGAAAAAGCACTTTGGCAAATAATTTCCAAAAAACTTTCTTTATAATTTCTGATATGCTTTGAAGCATTGATTGGTATGTAAAATGCAAAAACTTCCTAAAGCGGTTACTAGATTGGTCGAGAAATTCGAGCGTTTGCCCGGAGTGGGTCCCAAATCTGCTCAGCGTTTAGTTTTCTATTTATTACACAATCCAGATCATGAATTGGCAGACTTTGCTGAAAAACTCATTGCCCTCAAAAAAGAAACAGTCAGGTGCAAAATTTGTCACAATGTGGCCGAACATGATCCTTGCGATATTTGCAGTGATGATTCTAGAGATAAAACTTTACTGTGCGTTGTAGAACAACCGTTGGATTTATTGGCTATCGAAAGATCAAATAAATTTAATGGTCAATATCATGTGTTGCATGGCTCGATTTCACCACTCAATAATATCGGTCCTGAACAACTTTTTTTACGCGACATCATCAAGCGTTTGACAGGAGTAGAGGAATTAATCTTGGCCACCAATCCCACCATGGAGGGGGAAGCAACGGCTCTTTATATTATGGAAATGCTCAAAAATAACTCTCACGAAAAATTCAAAAAAATTAAACTAACCCGCATCGGTCATGGTTTGCCGATCGGAGCAGACATAGAATATGCTGATGGAGTTACCTTGGCACGAGCCTTGGAGGGCCGACGAGAAATGTAGTTTGAGATTTGATTTATTTGGACTGTGCTATACTTTTAAATAGATGGTTAGTCAGCTGATAGTTTCAAGTAACCGACTGTTTTTCCTCAAGAAATGAGAGAAAAAGGTCGGTTTTTTTGAAATTTATTTTAGATTAAATAAAGTTGAGTAGAGTTATAACAAATGGGATAGAGTAGTAATAAATAATAACCGAGGAGAACTCATGAATATTCTAGTTCAAGCCAAAAACATGAAGACCACCAAGGCACTGCGAACATTTATTGAAGATCAACTGAGTAAAATCAAAAGACTGGGTTTGCCAATTCAGCGAGTGCAAGTGTTTTTGGAAAATGTGACGAGAAAAGACAATGATCCTCATCGCGCCACAGTCCAGTTGGTAACGGACATTCCCAAAAAAGGTCGCATTACGATCGAAAGCAAAACTCACGACCTTTACTTGGCAGTAAGTGAGGCTACCAAATCCTTAATGCGACACTTACGCAAAGAAAAAGAAAAACTTCATGATCAAACCAGGCGCCAGCGAAGAAAATTGAAAAATGGTGATATTGAATAGCTCTTGCTTGAGCACACCAGGTTTAGTATTGTGGAGTCATGAATAATAATTCCGCCACCCAAAATAGTTCTCAAGATTTGACTCAAGCCTCGATTGAAAGTCCCACTCAAACTTTGCCTCAAGATCCGGCTGAAGACTTAGTTCAAACTCAAGACTCGATTGGAAATCCAACTCAAACTATGCCCCAAGACTTAAATCAAGATTCGGATCAAGCTCAAGATTTAGATCAAGTTCAAGACTCGATTGAAAGCCCAACTCCAACCCCAACCGAAAGTCCAACTCAGGCTCCTGCTGAAGCTCCCGCAGCAAAACCAGACCCTCTAGCAGCCTTGGAAGAGCTTTTAAAAGGCTCTCAAAACTTAGGCAATTCAACTGAGCCAGATTCAAACATGAATTTGGATTCTGGTTCAATCGCCAAATCGATTACTGAGCCGAATGCCGAATCAGCCACTAAACCAACCGCCGAATCAACTGCCAACTCAGAACAGGAGCGTCAAGAATTTACTAAAATGGAAGCTCAACAAAATCAAGCTGATATTCAGGAAATCAAGGAAAGAGAAGCGGCTTTACAGCAATTGGCCCAATCAGCCACTCAAGCAGATCAAGCACCAACACAAGAGAATAATGGAGCTCAGCCAACTCAGTCAATTGGTCAGTCAACTACTCAAACAGCACCGCAAACAAGCGATCAAAAAGGTTTTGAAATTCGACAGTTAGGTCACGATAAAATCCCAGGAGGATCATGAAACTAGGAGGACCCAAAGTAGCAGCTCTTCAAGGTGGGGGAGGATCTCGTCAAGGATTTGGTCATTTCAATGAAGAGCATCTAGAACAAGGGGCCACTGCTTCCGCTGTTCAACAGAAACAATTAGCCCAGCAAGGGGCACAGATTAGTTCAAAACCGGGAGCCAATCAGCAACAGAGCCACGCTCAACAACCAGCTCCTCCACCCAGAGAAGTGGGTGATTTAAAAGATGAATTAATCACTCGTCCGGCAAAAGATATAAAAGAGGGAGTGGGGAGTATTTTCAGTTTGCATGATATTTTAAATATTAAACCTGGCGACACACCAGAAGAAATGGGAAAAAAGAAAACCATCACCAAGAATTTTGAACAATTGACAAAAGAGCAACAAGCAGTGGCCAAAAAGCTTTTTCAAGCAAAAATGCAAAAAGATAAAGAAGCAGAAGAAGAAAAAGAGCAGAAAAAACAAGCAGCTGCTCAAAAATCAACGGGCCACTTGGCTCCACCTAGCTCGCCCAAGAAAGGTGCGGTTGGTTTGGCAGGTAGCAGAAAACAAAAAGCTCAACAAAGCCTGGAACAACAACGTCAATCAATCGGTCGAGTAGCTGGTGCGAATTAATTAATAAATTCATTCGATTGTTAACCGCTCTTTATCCAAACCAGCTATAATCAAATTATGGCAAAGTTTTTTAGAGGTGTTGTTTTTAAAATGCTTGATTGGACTACTTTATGAAACTTTATAATACTCTTTCCAGACAAATCGAAGAATTTAAACCTTTGGAGCCTCCACTAGTCAAGCTTTATGCTTGCGGTATCACCGCTTATGATTACACTCATTTGGGTCACATCAGAAAATATGTTATGGATGATGTGCTGGTACGTGTTTTGCGTCACGCCGGCTATGAAGTAAAGTTTGTGCGCAACGTGACTGATGTAGGACACTTAACCTCTGACTCTGATACCGGTGAGGACAAAATGGAAAAAGGAGCCAAAAAATATGGCAGTACAGTTTGGGATGTGGCTCAGAAATTTGAAGATTATTTTCATTATTCTATGGATTTGATGAATGCAGTACGACCTAATGTCACTAGCAAGGCAAGCGAGCATGTACCAGGGCAACTGGAAATGGTCAAAAAACTAGAAGAAAAAGGTTACACCTATATTATAGAAGGAGATGGAGTTTATTTTGATACCAGCAAACTAAAAGATTATGGCAAACTGGCCCAACTAGATATCAAGGGTTTACAAGAGGGAGCTAGAGTAGAAAAAGTGAATGGTAAGCGTCAGCTTACTGATTTTGCTCTTTGGAAGTTTGAGCGACCTGGAGAAAATAGAAAAATGGTTTGGGAAAGTCCTTGGCATCCGCGCAGTTTTCCCGGTTGGCACATTGAGTGTTCAGCTATTAGTATGGAACATTTGGGTGAGCAGTTGGATATTCATACCGGAGGAATAGATCACATTCCTGTTCACCATACTAATGAAATTGCTCAAAGCGAAACAGTTACTGGCAAAAAACCATTTGTCCGTTTTTGGATACATCACAACTTTTTATTTATAGAAGGTAAAAAGATGAGTAAGTCTTTGGGTAATTTTTATACCATCGATGATTTACTCAAAAAAGCTTACGATCCGATGGCTTTTCGCCTGCTTTTATTGGGGGCTCACTATCGTTCAGAAATGAATTTTACTTGGGAAAACTTGGAAGGAGCACAAGTTTCCTGGGAAAAATTGATTGATAAAATTCAGCAATTTTTGGTACAGAAAGATAATGATCCAGAGCCCACGGAAACGCAATTAGCTTTGGAAGAAAATTATAAAAATAGATTTTTCAGTCAAGTTGAAAATGATTTACACCTTCCAGAAGCATTGGCGGTGATGTGGAAAATGGTTGGTGATGATCAGTTGACTGCTTCACAACACTACCATTTATTATTATCTTTTGATGAAATATTGGGTTTGGGTTTGGCCAAAATCGAGCCGGCAGAAGAGCTGGATGTTTCTGATAAAGTACAGAGTCTGCTTGACGAGCGGAAGATTGCCAGAATGGCTCAAGATTGGCAGAAAGCAGATCTTTTACGCGGACAACTAGAACATTTGGGTTACAAAGTTGAAGATAAAGAAGACGGTCAGCAACTAAAAAAACTAAAGTAGGTCTTGACCTCAAAATAATCTCTACCCAATCTTTATTTTAAGTTTTTCATGACTTGTGCATAAAAATGCAGATTGTGAGCGCTAGCCAATTGGTAAGCCAGCCCATCTTTGATTTTAAATAAATGATGCAAATAGGCTTTGGTGTGATTTTGACACACGGGGCAAGCGCAATATTGATTGACTGGTGAAAAATCAGTAGCGTATTTACCACGATCAAGATAGAGAAACTCGTACCAATTTGCTGTTTTAGCAGATTTTATTTTATGCAGATCAAGTTTGGCGGGATCTTGATTGAAGACATACAAGCGCTGATGGCGCGCGTCACGGGTGGGCAAGACGCAGTCAAAAAGGTCGTAGCCCATTTCTCGTAATCTCATGATGTTGGTGGGAGAGCCCACGCCCAAGGCGAAAAGCAGTTTGTTGTCGGGAGTAGCTTCTGCTGTGACGCGCGCCATTTCATAATCAAAATTTCCCTGATCGTCAAATGGCCAACCGCCAAAACCATAACCATCAAAACCAATTTTGACCAATTCCTCAGCACACTTTTGGCGTAATTGATAATCGCGATGACCTTGTACTACGGCCAATAAAAGTGGTCGATTTTTGCCGATTAGTTTCTTGGTTTGACATTGTTTTTCAAACTCAATTTTGCAACGGTAAGCCCAATCAATAGTTCGTTTCACACTTTGTTTGAGCCTAGTGGGAGAAGCATCGATAGGGGAAAAATCATCCAAACAAATCATGATGTCACTATTGATAGCAAACTGAACCTGAATTGAATTTTCTGGAGTAAAAAGCGTTTTTTTGCGCTGTTTTTCACTAGAATATAAAATCACTCCGTCATCTATGATCTTACCCAGTTTGGGATTGCTATGAATGAGTGAAAATAACTGAAAACCGCCAGAATCAGAAACAGTTAGCCCGTCCCAGTTCATGAAAGATTTTATACCACCGACTTTATTTAAGATTTTGGTGCCTGGTTTGCTCATTAAATGATAGGTATTGATGACCACACCCTTGATTTTTGCTTGAGCTACTTGCTGGCTGGATAATCCACGGACTACGCCCAAAGTAGCATCTGGTAAAAAAATAGGTAGAGAATAGGTTTTATTGCGTACCGAAAATTTTTTCAGCATAAGGATTATTTTTTCTTTCTTTTATTTTTTGGCGATTTGCCTAATTCCAATTTGGCAAATAAATCGAGGGAGTTTTTGAAGGCTTCGTCCATGTTGAAGTATTTGTAGTTTGCCAACCTACCGACAAAATAAATATTGGTTAGTTTGTTTGCCTCTTTTTTGTATTTTTTAAAAAGCGCCTGATTGGCTGGATTTGGCACTGGATAATATGGCTCGGTTTTATCGGCTAGGTGAGGAATGGAATACTCTGTTGAAGTAGTGGTTTTGGGATGTTTTTGTCTGGTAAGGTGTTTGTACTCAACAATTCTAGTAAAAGCTCCATCTTTGGGAGAAGGATAGTTGATGACGGAATTTTCTTGATATTTTTCTCTATTGTGTGTTTGCCAAACAAAATTGATTGAACGATATTCCAGTTGTTTGCCCAGACTGTGTTTGAACTCAAAAAAACGATCAATAGGTCCCGTATAAAAAAGTTTCTCAAAGTTTTTCAATTTGTTTTTGAGATCAAAATAATCAGTATTTAATTGAATAGTAATGTTGGGATGAGCAAGCATTTTTTCAAATAATGGAGTGTAACCTGCTTCCGGCAGAGCTTGATGCTGATCGGTAAAATAGCGGTCGTCAAAATTAGTGCGCACTGGAATACGATTGAGTACAGTAGCATCAAGCTCTGCCGGATATTTATCCCACTGTTTTTTGGTATAGTTTTTGAACATTTTTTCATAAAGAACTTTGCCAACTCTAGCCAAAGCAGCTTCCTCGCCATTTTGAGGATCATCATTTTTGATTTGATGTTCAGCCAACCATTTTTTCATCTCTGCTTGTGTTTGAAGATGAAGCCCAAATACTTGATTGACGGTAGTGATATTGACGGGAATAGGTACGAGCTGATTGTCAACTTTGGCTAGCACTCGATGTTCATATGGATACCACCTAGAAAAACGATTGACATACTGCCAAACATCTTCGTCATTGGTGTGGAAAAGATGGGCTCCGTATTTGGAAACACGAATGCCGTCAGCGTTATAAAAATCATAACAATTACCGCCCAGATGATCTCTTTTTTCGATGATCAATACTTTTTTACCCAGTGAAGCATAACGTTCAGCCAATGTTGCTCCAGAGATACCCGCGCCGATAATAATAATTTCAGACATATTGTTTTAGATAGAGTCCATAGGGGAGATTATAACAACATTATTTTACTTGCCGATTCACTCAGTAAAATTGTTTTAACAAATACCTAGCAACGATTCTTATAATCATTGATTTTAATAGTATTACTCACTTTTTAAATGAGATTCTATGCTATTTTTTTGTGCTAGTACGCAAGTTTAATCAGTTGAAATTTTGTCCATTTTCAAAACCAAAACCCAACCAAAATCTAGTGAATTTGGTTTCGGCATGGCCATCACTAGCCCTCAGCCTCGCTCAGGCCTAATAATAGAGTAGCATTGAAATATCGAACAGATCAAGGCAATTTAATTCAGATTGGATTGTCAGGGTTGATCAACGATGCGGTAAGTGATTAATGAGTAACAGTCGATAATTTTGACAATCAAACTTGAAAAAGATAGACTTAATTTATTGTTTATTTAAAATAGATATAGGATAAATAAAAAAAGAAGGAAAATATGTCCGAAGTGTCTCAACTGGGTTCTCCAAAAGAATCAGTTTCTCCAGACGATATTGATTGGTCAGTTTTCAAAAATAACTTAAATGATCCAAAGCAATTTCAGGAAAATTTGGAACGGGCACTTCAGGAAGGGTCTGTTGATGATTTGAGTAAAATCATCAATCATATAGACCCCCCCGAATCATCCGAAAATTTAGCTCGGACACAAGCATATATTAATGAGCTCAAGCAATTGGTAGCCAAAAATCCAGGAGCTGAGTCAGTTCAGCTCTCTAATGGTGATTCGATATATTTTCCTGATCAAGAAATTCTCAAATTAGAAACTCAACTCCAGAAACAAAATGAGTACAATGATAAGGTTTTTCCTCAACTGGCAAAAATTAACAGAATAATTCAAGAACGGAAGACGAAGTTATTAGCAGAGTTGAAAGAAGAGGCGAGTAAATTAAAACAAAAAATAGAACAGAGACAAATGCTGACTCCAGAAGAGTTGGGAAAAGTAGTCAATAATTCTGAGATAATCTTTGGTAAAAAGTTGTTTCCGTTTTTCAAGTCAGTTCTTGAAATTTTAAAGTCAGAAACTCCTCCAAAACCTGAAAAAATCTTAGAACTTTGGAGAAAAATAAATAATACTCAAACCTTCATGCAGATTAAGCCAGCACTTGATTTACTTTCTGAACAGGAGGCTTATCAAAAAGCACCAAATAAGGAAAGTTATAAGTACACAACTTATGGCATAAATGGTGAGCCGATTGGTGAAAGTGCAGGAAGAGCTAAAATTGATGAAAGGAAAATTCAAGAAGTTCTCAGAGAAGTTAGCCAGGCTGTTTTGTTGTCCCAACTTTTAGAAAATCAATATCCATTAGATCAAAAACCTTCAATTCGACAAAATTTTTCATTGAAAAATATTAATGGAGAACAAGTGCCGGTCAGAAGTTCCTAGGAAGAGGGTGATGATTGATTTGCTTATTAGCATGTTCCAATGTTCGTTCTGAATTACTCATTTTGAAAATGTATCATTTAATACAAGTATGTCATAAATCATGTATTGTCAGTTTTCGGAAATTCAATTTTTATTTGTGTAAATGAAAAGTTTTATGTTTGGAATTGGCACCAGAAAGTATTGATATTTGGTTGGGTTTAATCAAAAAATGTTGGGCAAAAGCCTTAATGATGGCTTGATTGGCCTTTCCTTGTACGGGAGATTGCGAAACGTAGACATGAAAAGTGTCGTGAGCGTCTTTTTCAATCCTTGGTTTTTTTGAGCCGGAATGAGCAATAACTGAGATGCGCATAGAGTGATTATACAAGAGGAAGGATGATAGAATACCCTTCATGAACCTATCAGTTGGAATAGTGTGGATGCAATTCCACAACTAGACACCAGGTAGAAAGAAGACAAAACATATGTCAAGCAACCACCTATTAGCCTCAATAGAGGAGTAGCTAATAGACAGGGGATTTCCTTCGAGTTTACTATCAATCTTCCCAAACCAAGAAAAGCACGAAAGATAACAAAGAGGGACGAATTAGGTCGTATAATATGGACAAAAGCTAAATAGTTGACTTGTTTACTTTTTGATATAGTTAGCATACAATTTCCACTTGGCCTAAACAGCAATTGCGCTGTGGTGGCAAAAATCGTTCACGGGTATAAAAGGAGGCTATAATGCCATACCCACACGAATCGAATCAATCCGAGAAAGCCCGCTTTGATGATGCGTGCGGTCGCGATGGGGCGAACCTTTCGCCAAGTGAGAAGGATCGCTTCAGCGATTACTTCCACACCCTGTCGAACCGTCAACGCATGTCCTTCCGCGAAATCGTCGACTTGGCGAATCAGTGGAAGCGTGATCACGGTGATGGCTTCCGTCGTAGCGATCGCTACTAACGGAGGCGGCTGATTCAACCCACCGGGCAGTCATTCTTCGGGGTGACTGCCCCTTTTTTTTTCCTCAAAAAATTATATATTTACACTTGTATGCAAAAGATCAATGAGTTTATCGAATCAGCAATTGGTAAAACAATATGGAACCCTCATAAACGAGTAAGTTCTGAGTTTGTTTTTGAGGTTGGAGAGAAAACCGAATCTGATAGGGGAGAACTTCATTTTGTTATTAGCAATTGTCATTGGTGGTTGCAAAAAATAGATTCAGAAAAACGAGTTGATATAGTAAATAGTGAAAGTGAGCAAAATTTTATTGAAAAAAAAATATCAATTCTTGAGCAAAAATCCATAAAACAGGTGGATTTTGATGAAGAAACAGCTAATACTACTTTCGAATTCTCAGATAGTCTTCTACTAAAAGTAAGCCCATACGGAAACGATAAACTTAGGGATCAGTGGAGTGTTTTCACAAAAGACAAGGTTTTATTAGTAAAATCTAACGGAACCAGTGATATACAAGACAACGTCTAATTTTTTAGCTTGAAATTTTTTATAAATCCAAAGCTTTTAGGCGACTTTCTACCAATCGAAGAAATTAAATCGGCATTCGCTATCCAAAGTGATGCGGTTTTTCATTTTGATGGTAAAAAGATTACAGACAGACTTGATTTTGATCAAAGTTCATTGCCTAGTTCTATTGCCATACTCAGTCACTCAATGGTCAAAAAATATCCAATCAATCAGGTTGAGAATTTTAAAGTTAAACTAGCTACATACCTTAATTGGTATAACATTAAGCGACCACATATGGACTTAAATTATTTAAGCCTTTCGTTTGAAAAGATTGGTAGTTGAAAGACAAATATCCGTATTGAACCAGAAAGAGAACTAGTCCGATGTTATAATTCCATCAGAAGAAGTCATCGAGAATTACACTGTTGAAATCAGAAATATACTCGCAAATGCAGACTTTTCATTAAAGAGAAATATCATTTTGGGAAAGACATCGACAGGGTAGTCACAACTTAAGAAACAGCTATCATATCAGGATACATCTAAATCGAAAAGGAATACACTAATGTCAAGTTCAAATCTATCAGTTGGAATTGTTGGTTTTCCCAACGTTGGCAAGTCTACTTTGTTTAACGCCCTGCTCAAGAAGCAAGTGGCGCTAGCAGCGAATTATCCGTTTGCTACCATCGAACCAAATACTGGTATTGCTGAGGTGCCTGATGAACGTTTGGCGGTTTTGGCCAAGATTGTGGGTACGAGCGTCATCAAACCAGCTACGGTAGAGTTTGTTGATATTGCTGGTTTGGTTAAGGGTGCGAGCGAAGGGGAAGGTTTGGGTAATAAATTTTTGGCTCATATCAGAGAAACAGATGCTATTTGTCATGTCCTGCGTGCTTTTACAGATGAGAATGTGGTCAGAGAGGGTGCTACTGAGCCGGTGGAAGATTTGGCTACGATTCGCACAGAATTGCGTTTGGCAGATTTAGCTACTCTAGCAAAACAAAAACAACCCAAAGGTGGAGTAGAAAAAGAAGAGTTTACCAAATGGGAATGGATACAAAAATTTAAAGAAAGTTTGGAACATGATCAAAATATTAGTCATTTATTTGGGAGTTTTACTGGTCAAATGGATCAGGGGCAAAAGATCGCCAAAGAATTAAATTTATTGACTGCTAAGCCTGAAATTTATGTCATTAATGTGGGAGAGAGTGAGTTGGCGGTTGAGTTAGAGCGGACGGCGGAGTGGGGGAATCAGCTTGGCGTTGATCCTCAACAAATCGTGATCATCAGTGCTCAAATAGAAAGTGAGATTGCGGTTTTGTCTTATGAAGATCAACTGGCTTATCTTGGAGAGTTGGGTTTACAGCAGAGTGGTTTGGAGCGCTTGGCGGCTGTGGCGTATCACACCCTGCATTTACAAAGTTTTTTGACGGCTGGTGAGTTGGAGGTGCGAGCTTGGACGATTCGTCAAGGTACGACCGCACCACAGGCAGCCGGAGTGATCCATACCGATTTTGAGAAGAATTTTATTATGGCCAAAGTGGCTAGTTTCACAGATTTTGTGGAGCATCAGGGTTGGTCAGGATTGAAAGAAGTGGGTAAAGTTCGTCAAGAAGGTCGCAGTTATGTCATGCAAGAAGGTGATGTGGTGGAATTTGCAGTTGGCAGATGAACTTGAGAACTGATCTGTTATAATACCTCCTCAATAACAATTACTTGGTTCCTCGCCGTGGCGGGGCACAGCAAAGGAATTTATGAAGCTGAAGACCACAGCCAAGATCAAATTGTACGAACTAACTTACTTAGTTTCTGGCAGTTTTACTGACAGTGAACTAACCAAAGTTCAAGAAGCCGTACAAGCCTTGGTCAAAAAACATAAAGGTGTCATCAAATCTGAAGATGCTTGGGGTAAAAAATCCCTAGCTTATGGTATTCGTCAGGCTGGTAAGACCCACACAGAAGCACACTTTATTCACCTTATAGTAGAATTAGACTCAGCAAAAGCTCCTGCTTTTGAAAGAGACGTGTATTTGAATAACGACGTTATTCGCCATCTTTTGGTAGAAGCAGAAGCGATAGAAAAAATAGAAGCAGAAGAGAAACTCAAGGAAAAACTTGGAAAGGCAGAAAAATAAATTAGGATTTAATGTTACAGTTAGTGTCAGAATCAAAGTTTAAAGTAAGGAGCAATATTAATAACAAGCTCTGACGCTAAGAAAGGAATTTATGTCAGTACGTTCACTCAATAAAGTCATGTTGATTGGTAATCTCACCAGAGATCCCAATCTGCGTTTTACGCCAAATGGTACCGCAGTCTGTTCTTTTGGTATTGCCACCAATCGATCTTGGACTTCTGCCGAAGACGGTGAAAAACAAGAGCGAGTAGATTTTCATAACATTGTTGCTTGGGCAAAATTGGCTGAGATTTGTGGCCAGCTTTTGCGCAAGGGTAGCAAGGTTTATGTTGAAGGTAGAATTCAGACTCGTGATTGGAAAACAGAAGAAGGTGATGATCGCAGAATTACTGAAATAGTAATAGACAACATGATGCTACTCACTAGTCGTGGTAGTAGTGATGATTTTTCGACCAATAACGACCGGGATGATGATAAAACTGACTCCAAATCAACCAAGGCTAAGCCCAAAAAAGCCACTAAAAAAGAAAAAGTAGCTGACGAGCCAACCGAGGCCGAAGAGGTAGAAGATGTGTCTGATGACATTCCTTTTTAAATAGAAAGTAAAAAATGATGAAATTTTCATACAAACAGCCAGAAACTTTGAAGAAATTCATTTCTCATCAAGGAATGATTTTGCCCAGAGCAAAATCTGGTTTGTCTCAAAAAGAACAACGCAGTTTGGCTCGCGCGATAAAACGCGCTCGCCACTTGGCCTTGTTACCTTTTACTCAGACTGTTTAATTTAAATAACTTATCTGAGATTTTTGAATAGCGAAACGTCAGAAAGCCCCGCCGAAAAGCGGGGCTTTCTAGTGTCTTTTTAGTATTTAAAATTTTTTGAAGATAAAAAAACTTAACTACCCAGCAAAACAATCAAAAAAGGTTTATAAAAAAATTCTCTAGAAAACATTGCATAAAAACTCATTTACCAGACTAGTATGATATATTAAAAGGGATCCGAATTACTGAATTAATTATCAAAAAGGAGGTGGCGGAGTAAAAAACAAAATGAGCGTGTGGTCCCGACTAGATTTTGATCTGGATCGGGAAAACGAGGAAGAGGGATGCTCAGATCAGCTTGGTTAAATTAACTTGGTCATATTAGCTTAATTAGATTAATTTGATCAGCTTGGCTTGATTTGAGCGCTCGGACCCCCGCCAAAGCGGGGAGTATCTGCGGAGACCCTCTGGGCGATTTGACCGTCCAAATAGTGAATAAATCAAAATTGATGAGTAATCATCAACACAGAGTTTATTAACCAGTCAAAAAAACCAACTCCGGTTTTAATTATTTCATGAATTTATTAGTACTAACTTCTTTGGCAGAAGTAATTTTGACGAAAGGAATCAAATGTGCGGAATTATTGGTTTTAAGGGTACTGGTCTGGTAACGGCTGAGCTGGTCGAAGGTTTACAGCGAATGGAATACCGAGGTTATGACTCTTGGGGTGTAGCGGTGATGACCAAAAAGGGAATATTTGTTGAAAAAAAAGTAGGGGCAATCGGTGATGGGAAATTAGAACAACCACCAGTTGATGCACTGCTGGGTATTGCTCATACGCGGTGGGCTACTCATGGAGGAGTAACAAAAACAAATGCTCACCCTCATCTTTCAAAGGATAAACGTTTTGCAGTGGCGCAAAACGGCATTGTTGAGAATTATTTGGAGTTGAAAAGCAGTTTGCAAAAACAAGGTTATCAATTCAAAACTTCCACAGACACTGAAGTGATTGTGCATTTGATTGATGCCAAACTAAAGCAAGTCAAGATTTTTGCTGAAGCTGTGCGGCTCGCCTTTCTTGAATTAATTGGTCGTAACACCATCATTACCCTGGATCAACAAACCGAGCAGATTGTCGCAATCAGAAACGGCTCGCCCCTAGTAATCGGTCATTTACCAGATGGGGGAGTATTGTTGGCCTCGGACACCCTGCCTCTGGCTGGCAAGGCCAGGACTGTGACTTATCTTGATGATCAACAACTAGTGGTGATCAACGACAAAGTCAGTGTTTTTGCCGTCAAAACAGGCAAGCCACTCAAACTCCACCAGCAAAAATTTGATTTTATAGAACAGAAAATAGATAAAGCAGGTTTTGATCACTTCATGCTCAAGGAAATCGTGGAACAACAATACACGATCAAAGAAGCCGTCAGTTATTCTGATCAGGAATTATTGCCCTTGATTAAAGCTTTAAAAAAAGCTCGCACTATTTATACCGTTGGCGCTGGCACAGCCGCTTTTGCAGCCGGACAAATTGCTCGAGTTTTGCGCGTTGTGGCAAAGCTACCGGTTCAAGAATTGAAGGCCTATGAAATAGACAGTTACTTACCATTGATGTCAGCCAAAGATTTATTATTGGCCGTCAGTCAAAGCGGAGAAACGGCTGATACTTTGGATGCGGTTGGCAAAGCCCAAAAACGAGGGGTAACTATAGCCAGCATTGTCAATATGATCGGCTCTACTTTGAGCAGAGGTTCCCAATATGCTTATTTATCGCGTTCTGGTCCAGAAATTTGCGTAGCTTCCACCAAAGCTTATACAGCTCAGCTTGCCTGGGGTTATTTATTGGCCATGACAATAATTGGTAAACACAAACAAGCTCAGGCAGAGATTGGTAAAGTGGCCAAAAAACTCAAAGGATATTTTACCGATCAAACCTTCCGTCAATTGCAAAAATTGGCTATTGATTTGGCCAAACACGAACATTTTTTTGTGATCGGCAAAGCTCAGCATTTTTATACAGCTCTAGAAGGAGCGTTAAAGATCAAGGAAATCACCTACAAGCATTTTGAGGGTTTTTCTGCCGGAGAACTCAAACATGGAGTGATTGCCCTAATTGATCAAGGGACGCCGGTTTTTGGTATTGTTGGTAATGATCAGTATCAAGCGGATGTTTTAAGCGCTTTGGCAGAGGTGAGGGCACGAGGAGCTCGCACTTTTGGCATTACTGCTCGGCCCAATGAGTTTTTTGATGTCCATATTCCAGCAATTGATGGAGGAAACCTAGATTCAATCACCAAGATTATTCCTTTTCAGCTTTTGTCATATTTTTTGGGTATTCAACAGAAAAATAACCCAGATAAACCCCGAAATTTAGCCAAAAGCGTAACAGTGAAATAAAAATCTTGGTTTGCTCAATGTTTGATCTGAGTTACAATGAAGCCTTATGGTGGAATCATTCAATCAATCAACCCCAGCAACAAAGTTCACTCAAAGACGTTTTTCATTAAAAAAATTGGGCCAACTGATTATTGCAATTCTCTTGATTTGGCTGGGAGGCATATTTGGCGTGCGCTATGCTCAAACCGGCAAATTGCCTTTGGGATTGGAGCGATTGCCATTTATGCATTCCTCTCTCACTCTGGGTTTGAAACAATCTGATCGTTTAATTGGCAATGCTCAGCCCAATGATGAAAAAATTAACTTTGATACTTTTTGGGAAGTTTGGAATTACTTGGAACAGGATTATTTAGATCCAGAACAATTGGATGCCGAGCGAATGGTGGATGGGGCAATTGCTGGTATGACTGCTTCATTGGGAGATCCTTACACTGCATATTTACCTCCAGAAGATAATCAGCGCAATGGCGAGGATCTGGCCGGTCATTTTTATGGAGTAGGGATTGAGTTGGGATATATTGATGGTACTTTGGCAGTAATATCTCCTGTTAAAGATAGTCCCGCAGACAAGGTCGGTGTGCAAGCAGGCGATTTGATTTTGCATGTCAAAGATGAAATTAAAGGTTTGGATGAAGATACTACTCAGTGGTCTTTGGATGAAGCAGTTAAAAAAATTCGCGGAGGCAAGGGAGAAGTAGTCAGCCTGACGCTTTATCGTCCGGATAGTGATCAAGATCCTTTTGTAGTAGATATCATCAGAGATGAAATTATTGTTGAATCTGTTGAACTGGAGTTTGTAGAACACGCTGGCAAGCGAGTGGCTCATTTGAAATTATTAAAATTTGGCGAGCGAACTGAAAGCGAGTGGAACGAGGCAGTAACGAAAATCTTGGCAGAAAAACCTAATTTAACCGGAATCGTGCTGGATATGCGCAACAACCCCGGTGGTTTCTTTGATGTCTCGATTGATTTGGCCGGCGATTTTTTCCGTAATGGAGTAGTGGTTTCTCAACAAGGTAGAGTGCAACAACAAGATTTTTCTGCACGTGGTCAAGCTCGGTTGGCGAATTTTCCGTTGATAGTCTTGGTCAATCGTGGGAGTGCTTCTGCTTCAGAAATCGTGGCGGGAGCCTTACGTGACAATATTGGTGCTCGTTTGGTGGGTGAAAAAACTTTTGGTAAAGGTACTGTTCAAGATAGACGTGAGCTTTCCAATGGAGGAGGACTGCATGTCACCATCGGTCGCTGGCTACTTCCCAAAGGAAGCTGGATTCATGATGAAGGCCTGGCGGTAGATGTAGAGGTGAAAAATGATCCAGACACAGCACAAGATGAAGTGCTTCTCAAGGGAATTGAAGAGTTGTAATTTTTGAGTTTTCTATTGGATTTTGCTATGTGTTTTTTTGCGCTTGCATTATAAATAATTTATTGTATCATTGTACTATTACATAAATACATAATGAAAAATCAACGTTATATCAAAGAACTAGCAGAGCATTTTTTAAAGATAAAAACCAGGCGTGAAGTAATAGCTTTTCTGGATGGTATTTTATCACCACAAGAATTGGTGGATATTAGTCAGCGTTTACAAATAGTCAAACAACTCAAGCGGGGAGTGTCTCAGCGGGAAATAGCAACTGATTTGGGAGTGGGAATAGCAACAGTGACTCGTGGTTCTAGAGAATTACAAAAAGGAAAATTTAAAAATGTTAATTAGCTTTTTAATCATCAATCATTGTTGGCGACCTTGGAGATAATTCCCAGGGTAGTTTTTATGTATTTGTAAAACCCTGGGAAACCAGGTTTTTTGTTGTCTTCAAGGAAAATTTTCTTTCAGAGAGCACGAAACCATTGGTTTTTGGCTCTAGTGAACTACCGAAAAAGCTTCGGATCAGTTCGCTCTTTTACAGAGAAGATGCAGGCTTCGCCAATCAATCTACTAGTAAGGAGAAGATTATGAATGTTTATGAAATTGGGATCTTAGTTGTGTTGCTGGCAGTTTTACTCTTGGTTTTGCTCATCACTATAACAGTGTTTTCTGAACAAAAGCTTCCTACAGAGCAAGAAGCCAGAGAGCAAATTCTAGCCAAGTTTTCAAATTGTCAAATAACGGATTTGACAGTGAGAAAAGAAACCAAGCTTGAGTATGTTGGAAGTAGCGGTGGTGCTTGGGATATTGGTTCCCATTATCTAGAAATCACCCGCACTTTCCTAGAGTATCCTCAGGAAAACGTTTCAATCTTGATCAGAAACGACTAAAATAAAGGAAGCCTGCATCTTCCTTTTTTTGTAAAATTACAAGTTTTTATGAATTAGCTCGGGAACCTTGTTGGAGTCTGTTTTTAAATTGTTCTGCTTTGAGAGTGAACTCCTCAGCTTTTTCGTCAGAACCAATTTTTTTAAATTCTTGAGCGGCAGCTTCACAATGAGTAATGGCTTCCTTAAGACTTCTAGAATTATTTCCTTCAAGAATATCTTCTAAAATTTGAAGCTGTTTTTCATATAAAGACTCTGAATTTATTGCAGTGGATAATTTTTCAGTCATATTTATTTCTGCTAATAAGTAGCAAGAAGAAATATTATATGATAATTCTCTGGTTATTCAAGTATTATTCAGTTTGATCAGTTTCGGCAGTGAGTTTTTCGCGAATTTCCAGTAGCATTTTGGTCAAATCGCCATTGATGATGTTTTCTAGGTTGTGCCAGGAAACATTGATGCGATGATCGGTCACGCGGTTTTGCGGATAGTTGTAGGTGCGAATTTTCTCGGCGCGCATGGCGCGACCAATTACACTTCTGGCTGCTCCCAATTTGGTGGCTTTCTTTTCTTCCTCAATCTCCCAAAGTTGCGCGCGCAAAAGCTCCAAGGCTATTTGTCTATTTTGAGCCTGTTTTCGTTCTCTACTAGAAGTAACCACTAGGCCACTTGGTTCATGAGTAAGGCGAACGGCACTGCTGGTTTTATTGACCGATTGTCCGCCAGCGCCACCGGCACGCATAAACTGCCAAGTAAGGTCTTCATCACGGATTTCTACGGCTGATTGATGAATTTCTGGCAAGATAGCTACTGAGGCGGTAGAAGTATGAATTCTGCCTTGCGATTCAGTCACTGGCACCCGTTGAACGCGATGAACGCCTGACTCATATTTAAATAGCTCAAAGGGATAAAAAACCTCATTATTTAGCTCTGTTTTGCCTTTAAGTTTGATAACCAAATCATCCAGATATTCTAGTTTAAAGTTTGTCAACTCAGTGAAGCGAACATACATGCGCAACAGATCATTGGCCCAGATTTTAGCTTCATCACCTCCAGCCCCAGCTCTAATTTCTAAAATAGCATTGGATTTGGTAAGATCACTGACGCCACCTTTGGATTCTTGATGAGCTTGGGTTATTTCACTGGCAGCATCTTCCAGCATTTGTTTTTGAGTTTGTAAACTTTCCAGCTCTTGCTTGGCCAGTTCACCAAGGATTGGATCATTGAGTAATTGCTCATTTTGTGCAATTTTTTCCTCTAGTTGAGCAATTTGAGAAACAAAAGGATTTTGCATAAAGTTTGTGGCTATTATACCTGTCTGGTCGTCAAAAGACTGCCCTGAAGTAGGGAAAGACCAGTGTTTGAGAAGCTAATTTGCAGTAGTAACTTCGGCTGTTTTGCTCTGTTTGAGAACAGCTTTTTGTTCTTGGAGAATTTGTTGATAGGACTTGGCTTCTTCAGCCTGTTTTTTTGCCACTTTTTTACGGACTTGATCTTGTTGAGCTTGAGCTTGTTTAACTTTGGCCATAAATTTATCTACTCGACCCTGACGATCTACGAATCTCATTTCGCCAGTAAAAAAGGGATGACAAGCACTACAAATATCCACTTGAATGGTTTTTTGTGTCGAGCCGGTAGTGAAGGTATTTCCACAGCTGCAAGTGACTGAGGTGTCATGATGCCACTGAGGATGTAGATTAGCTTTCATAGAGGCGTGATTATAGCATAGCTTTTTATTTACGCTAAGACTTGACCGCTTTTTTCAGGGGAAATGGTTTGTTGCTCACCACTTGCCATGTTTTTGAGCGATATTTGATTATTTTTGACTTCATCCTCTCCAACAATCAAGACCCAAGGGATGTTATTTTGATTGGCATACTTGAGTTGTTTACCCAGTTTATCAAAGACGGGATAAATCTCCACGGAAATACCTTGTTCTCGGAGTTGATTGACTGCTTTCAGAGTTTCGATGCTAGTTTTTTTACTCAGCATGCTGGCCAATACCTGAGGTCCGCCTGTAGTCGGAATCAAACCAAGCTGGGTGGCTGCTTCTATCATGCGATCAAAACCAAAAGCTACTCCGGTAGCAGGAATATTGGGTCCTCCCAGATCAGCAATAAGATTGTCATAGCGACCACCGCCACCACAAGAGCCAGCGCCATATTCAGGAATTACTATTTCAAAAATCATGCCAGTGTAATAGTCCAAACCACGAGCTAGAGCGGGGGCGAAGATGACGGATTTTTTGGGTACTCCTAAAGCAAACAAATTTTGTTCAATTTCTTTTAAATTTATTGATTTTTCAGCTTTTTTGATACTGACTAAAATTTGATCAGCTTGGGTTTTTGACAAGCCTTTGGCCACCAGTTCTTTCGTAACTTGTTCGGGTGATTGTTTATCTAATTTATCAATGCTTTGAATAATAGAAAAGACGTCAACTCGCTTAGTTGCAAATGGTTGCAATGTAGTAAGTAGAGTTTGGCGATCATTGATTTTCAGTTCAATTTGGGTGAAGCCAACATTGCGGAAAGCTTGGTATGAACAAGCAATGATCTCGGCATCCACCAGGGGAGAAGTGCTGCCAAAAATATCAATGTCACACTGAGTAAATTCTCTAAATCGTCCTTGTTGAGGTTTATCAGCTCGAAAAACATTTTGAATTTGATAGCGACGAAAATATTGAGGTAGTTTACTCTGGTATTGAGCTAATACTCTGGCGGTAGGCACAGTCTGATCGTAACGCAAGCCAACTCGGCGCCCTCCACGATCTTCAAAGGTGTAGATCAATTTATCAGCTTCCTGACCATACTTATTTAGTAGTAGTGAGGCATACTCCAGAGTAGGTGTTTCCAGAGGTGAAAACCCAAAATTGATAAAAGTTTCTCGCAGTTTTTCGCTCACAAAATCCCTAGCACGTTTTTCTGCTGGCATCAGATCGCGAAAACCCTTGAGTGTTTGTAGTTCTTGTTTTTTGTTTGACATTTTATTTTCCTTTCTTGATTATACGTTTTTTAGCACCAAAAAACCCGCTTAAAGCGGGATTGGTTTCCATTTTTTAAATACGACAACCACAACCCCGCTTAAGACAGGGTATGATGAGCGACTGAGCACATCTGTAGTTGTTGCATATAAAGGGTATCCTATAACACTTAGAGAGCCTCGTCAAGCCAAACTTATTGCTTGGAGAATTTTGTCAAGCCAAACTTATTGCTTGATTATTAGTTGGGAGTATCAAGGCTGGGAGTGCTAAAATAGTAAAGCTCAAAGGGCCGTTAGCTCAGTTGGTAGAGCGTTGCATTCGCATTGCAAAGATCGGGAGTTCGATTCTCCCACGGTCCACTTGTCACACTGTACTCAAGAAAATATTTGATAAATCAAGATAAAAATCTTCTTGTTTGGAAAAGTAGTCGATGTTACGCTTTGTGTTAGGATTGCCTACCATAATGTCAATATGATTACTGATAAAGAAATCATTAAACTTGCCAAAACTTTCATTACCAAACAGGAAATGAGTGATCGGTTTATTGAGCTGGAAGATAAGATTAGAGTTCTTTTTTTAGAAAAATTTGATGAGGTGATATTTGAATTAAAAACTATTAGAGAAGAACAAATTATTGGTGGTTATCGTCAGTCTGAGCATTCTGATCAATTAGAAAATCATGGGGAGAGAATTACCAAGCTTGAATCAGGAGTATTATAGTTTTTTGACCATTTCCACTTCATCATCATATTCACCCTGCCATTTAACGCTTTTTTCCTTGACGCCATATTGAGTAAACCCAAGTTTTTGATAAAGTTTCTGAGCAGCCGTATTTTTTCGGTTGCAAGTAATAAAAATTCGTTCAACTTGAGCTTTTTCTTTGGCCAATTTACTTAAATAGTCAAATAATTTGCTAGCATAACCTTGGCCACGATAGTCTGGGTCAACATAGAGATTAAAAAGATAAGCAGTATGTTGCTGTTTGGGTAAGGAAAGTTGCTCTAGTTGAGTATAACCGATCAATTGATTCTCAAGGAAAATACCGTAATACCCGTTGATGGGAGATGAAGTGGCATAGCGGATTTCCCAAGCAAAAGCTTCGGTAGACTTGTTCTGCTCAGTTTCCCAAGTGGCCAAATAGCTTTCTGGATTGGTTTTGAGAGCTTTGAGACGCAAGGTTTGATAGATTGAGGCGTCAGTGATGGTGAGGGGGCGAATGGTCATGATCAGTCTTTAATTAATTATTTCAAATTTATGAGTCAAAAGTGATTGAGCTTAAGTGACAGTCAAGATTTTAACACCTTGATCCGTCATCAGCACGGTATCTTCATGTCGATAACCAAACTCACCTGGGAAATAAATTCCTGGCTCAATGGTAAAAACCATGTTGGGTTTAATGGGAGTGTGATCTTGCCAAGAGAGGGAGGGCGGCTCGTGGATTTCTAGACCCAGACCGTGGCCGGTAGTATGGATAAATTGATCGGCAAACCCTCGTTGGGCAATTTCCCCACGAGCCGCCTGATCTAGATCTTTGGCAGTAAGTTCTATTTTAGTTGTACTTTTGGTCGTGTTTTCTTCTGAATTTTTCAAATCTGTTTTTTTGTTTTTTAAATCCAAGTTTGCAGTAGTGAGTTTGGCTAAAACTTGCTGGTGAGCTTTCTTGACGGCTTTTTCTGCCTTTAGAAATTTGGCACTAGGCTGTTTGCCAAACCAAATTGTTCTGCTCATATCAGAATAATAATTTTCAAAATTGACTCCAAAATCAATCAGAATGGGTGTCTCTGGTTTGAGTTTGATATTTTGAGGTTGGTAATGAGGCATTGCTCCATTTTTTCCAAATGCCACAATAGTGGGAAAAGCTAAGCCCATGGTTTTTTCTGCAGATATTAGTGTGGTGATTTGTTGAGCAACTGCTTGTTCAGTCAAACCAGTTTTGAGCTCTCTTATGATTTTGCAAAAAACCTTGGTGGCAATCAAACCAGCTTGTTTAAGAAGATCAATTTCATACTCATCTTTAATCATTCTAAGTTGCCAAAACCATTTTTGATCGAGCAAAGAGAGAAAAAGATTGGTGTTTTGTTTTAGCTGTCTAAATTCACTGACGGTTAAAGTAGATTCATCAATCAGTAGTTTTTCCACATTAGTAAGCCAGAGAGCAATTTCTGAAAAATTGTTTTTTGTGATGCTTTTTAGCCAGGGTTTGTCTGGCAGGGTAGGAGAGAAACTGTGTTGAAATAGAATAGCTTGTTTAGGCTTGATCAATAAAAAAGCTTCTCTTTCTGTGGGGGTTAGCTGAGGAAAACCAGTTAAATAAAAAATATCAGTGGGTTTGGAGATGAGAGCCGCTTCTTCAGCTTTAAGTTGTTGAGCAACATAAGCCAATCGTTTTTGATAAAGAGAAGCCTGAGTCATTATTTGTTTTAATTCAAAGGAGCCAAAGCACGCATCACGGTGATGATTACCTCGTTTTCATCTTGATAGCCAACTAGCAAAACTTGATCATCTTCTACAAATTCTGATGATTTTATAGTGTCTCCTTCGCTGTCCTGATATTTGGTATTAGTATTCAAAGTACCAGAAATGATTTTTTCTTGACCACGAGATTGAAAATCTAGTTTTCTAGCAGTGATGTCTTTTATTGAGCCCAAATAAACAATGTGAGGATTTGGCAATAATGAATTAGCAGAAAAGGAGATTTTTTTGGTTACCAAAGAGTCATTTTCCATTTTTCCCAGGACAAACGCCCAACTGTCAATCTCGATTCTATCAGCAGCCATTTCTTTTCCGTTTTGCATGAGAATAACCGTTTCATCCAAAGGCACGATTCTAGATACTCCTCTGTTTTCCAGAGTGAGAGTAGTTTCTGAAACTCTCACCACTTGACCCACAAAACCTCTTAACTGATTGGGAAATTCACCCAGCACAGACTCAACTTTTTCTTTTTGTTGCTCCACGATTTTTTCAATTCTCTCTCGTAGAGTATTGGTAGTTTCTGAGGGAGTCTCGGCTTCTTTTTCATCAGTTTCTGCTTCTTGAGCTCTGAGAATTGGAGTGCTCACGCTGGTAATAAAAATGATAGAAATAACGAGCAGGGTGATGATTTTGTTAAAAAGTTTTTTCATTTGTTATTTATTTTTAATTCTCACTAGGTTCAGAAACAGTGTCTTCCTCAAAAGTTTCATCAGAAGTCGTAACGGTTTTTTCCACTGATAATGTTTGACCATCTTCATCAATCACATAGACCGTAATAATATTGGGGCCTTCTTCCAATGACACTTCTACGGAAAAATTACCAGAATTATCTGAGGTAGTAATGGTTTCTTCATTGCCGACAAAAATTACCACGAAACTATTGGGTAGAGTAGTGCCGGAAACGATGACTGAATCATCTGTTTGAACACTTTCGTCTAAAGGACTATTCAAAATTAATTCACCAGCAAAATCTTCGGTAGGTTCTGTCATGGCTAGCTTGGGTTCGTTACTACGTCTGGAGATATTGGTTCTAGCTTGATAAACACCATAGGTAATAAATAAACCCAGAGATAGTCCAATCAAAACAGCGATAATAGTTTCTTTTTTCATATGCTTGACAAGTATATCTCTTTGATTTGTTTAGAAACTAAAAGATACACTGCATTTCTTTGCAAAACAATACTCGTATTATAAATGATTTGCCTAGAATGATATCATTACTTTATGACGATCACTTATCACGGACATTCTTGTTTTAAATTGCGCGGTAAAAATGGTGCAGTAGTAACGGATCCCTATGACGACAGCGTGGGCTTTTCACTTCCCAGTTTGAGTGCTGATATTATTACTGTTTCTCATGATCATAAAGATCACAATCAAGTAAATAGAGTAAGTGGAACTGCTCGCCGTCAAAGACCATTTATCATTAATCAATTGGGTGAATATGAGATAGGCGGTATTTCTGTTTTTGGCGTAAAGTCTTATCATGATGAAGTAATGGGAGCAGAACGTGGATTAAACTCTATTTTTACGATCGTTGTTGATGGTATTCGCGTTTGTCATTTGGGAGATTTAAGTCATGAATTGACTGAGAAAGAAATTAGTGACATTGGTAATGTTGATGTATTGTTGGTGCCAGTAGGAGGAGTATTTACGATTAATGCCAAACAAGCAGTGATGGTCACCAGAGCAATTGAGCCCAGTTTTGTTATTCCCATGCACTACAATACGCAAGCTCACGATCAAAAAACTTTTGGTGAATTACAGGGAGTAGAGAGCTTTTTGAAAGAATTTGGTGCTGATAGTGTAACCACTGTAGATAAATTAAAACTAGAAGGTGATCGTTTGCCAGAGGAAATTGAAGTAGTAGTTCTAGAAAAAACTTAAAAAAAATCAATAAGATTTTGGCAAGTTTTTTTCATTTGACTCTCCTGCCCCAAACAGATAAAGTGACGACTAAATTATGAAGGCAAAATTACCGCCCCATGATCTTGATGCAGAGCGCTCAGTATTGGCAGCTGCGCTAATTGATTCCGATGCCATTGTAAAGGCTACTGAGTTTTTGAATGAAGATAGTTTTTACAATCCAGCTCATCAAATTATTTTTACTGCCATGTTGAATTTATACGAAAAGCGCGAACCGATTGATGTCGTTACTTTGACAGCACAATTAAAGAAAAATAAATTACTCTCCAAAGCTGGTGGTTCGGCCGGTTTAACTGAATTATCCAATTTATTATCTACGGCAGCCAACGTTACCAATTACGCTCGTTTGGTCAGAGAAAAATATATCAAAAGAACATTGATTAGTTTATCTGCCGAAATAAGTGATTTGGCTTTTGACGAAGGCAAGGATGTCAAAGATATTTTGGATTTGGCTGAACAGCGAGTTTTGTCAGTTGCTCAAATTCAAGATGATCGCTCTTTTATTCCTCTAAAAGATACTTTAGTGGAGAGTTTTGATCGGATTGATGAATTGCAAAAATCTGGCGGGCAGCTGCGTGGTGTGACCACTGGTTTTGATGATGTAGATCGGATGTTAGCTGGTTTGCAAAAGTCCAATTTAATCATTCTCGCTGCCCGCCCCGGCATGGGTAAGACGGCCTTTGCTTTGAATATTGCCCATAACGCTGCAATTTTAGCAAAGAAAAAAATTGGTTTTTTCTCTCTAGAAATGAGCAAAGAAGAGTTGGTTGATCGTTTACTGGTTTCTCAGGCAGACATTGATGCTTGGAAATTAAAAACTGGTCGGTTAGACCAACAAGATTTTTTAAAGTTATCTGACGCGATGGGAGTTTTGGCTGAAGCTCAGATTTTTGTAGATGATACTCCTGGTATGAGTATTTATGAAATGCGCACCAAAGCTCGTAAATTGACGACAGAACATGATATTGATCTTCTGATCGTCGATTATTTACAGTTAGCTCACGGTCGGACACAAGATAATCGAGTGCAAGAAGTGGCAGAAATTTCTCAAGGTTTAAAAAACATTGCCAGAGAATTACGAATGCCGGTTTTGGCGCTTTCTCAATTATCTCGGGCAATCGAGAGTAGGGGAGAAAAGTCACCACAATTATCTGATTTGCGAGAATCAGGCTCTATTGAGCAAGATGCTGATGTAGTAATGTTCCTTTATCATCGCGATGATGAAATTCGCGAACAAGTTTCCCTCAAAATCGCTAAACACCGTAATGGAGCTTTGGGCGAAATAGAGTTATTTTTCCGTGGTGATCGGGTGCGTTTTTATGGTATGGAAAAAGCTAAACAGCAGTAAAACCAAAAAGTAAATAAATCAAGCCACTGGTTAAAAGAATAAACATTAGAAAAAAACCCAAGTTGGACTTGAGATCTTTTAAAGATTGATCAGGATTTGGTTTGTCCATGCTGACGATAATAACCAAGGCAATACCAAGCCAGATAGCACCTCTGGTAACTACGGACCAGATGCTATCAACGGCAAAGGCTTTTTGTAGAATTTCTCTCAATACTTCCATCAATTAAATGATCCCTGAGTTTGAGCAAAATTGCAAGTTGGGTTAGAATACTCTTCTGGGCTGATTAATAATTGATTACGAGCTCAGTTGATGATTAGCCGAGGTGGCGGAATTGGTAGACGCGTAGGTCTCAAAAACCTATGAAGGCAACTTCGTGAGGGTTCGATTCCCTCTCTCGGCACAAATAAATATTAGTAAATAAATATTAGTAAATAAATATTAACAAATAAGCATCATGGGTTTAAAAGAAAAAACTTCTGGAAATGAACGGTTTTTTCCAGAGGAAAATAATTCTCAGCAAGAGAATCTTTCTCAACTTCCAAGAATTTTATTGATAGATAATGATTCTTTTATACGTACCCTTTTGGCATTTCAAATTGAAAAAAGATCTGGTCAAGAAGTTGTAGTCAATGATGTGGGTAGTATTAATGAGGCTTTTGTAATGTTGGAGTTATCAATGCGGAGAAAATCAGGATCAAAACAATCAAGCCCTTTTTATGGTCACATTATTATCAGTATTTTTGATGGTGATTATGGACTTGATGAATATGAACGGTTTTTGAAATTTGCACAGAAATTGAGTATTCCTGTGACTCTATTTCTACTTGACAGCGATGAAGACTTGATCAATTTGGCAGTAAAATATAAAGCAAGAGTGGTATACAAAGGCGGAATAGACATTCCAACATTAGCTCAGTTTCAAATAAATTTTTGAAAATTCCAAGTTGATCGATTACCTAAAATACTAGATTAACCAGCCGACAATTATCAGCAAGACTATTTGTGGAGCCAGTCCCAGTAAAAAATCGGGAATGGAGTGATGAAAAAAACCATGGAATTGATTAATTTTGTGTAAAAATCGGGGTTCCCAGCGCAGAAAATTGCGAGGAGCTTCCATAAAATCTGGAACGAGTGATAAAAATGTTCCTGCCCAGACGTGAAGATTGAGTTCGCTTTGGCCCGCTTGCCAAAATAAATAAACCAAGCCCAGCGCAATAGCTAGATCAAAAATTTCCAAAATAAAAGCGGTGCTTCGTTTTCTAGTGCCATTTGATAGACCCGTACCTACGTCCCAATGAGGAATCCAATCTTCTAAATAATGAGAGGCCAAAATTAGGGGAACATAAAGTGCTGGATGGGGCAGTTTGGCAGCAATGAAAGCTCCAGTCACTGCATGCGATACAGAAAGCATGAAAAGCATTATATACTAAGTAAGATGTGGCCGATTTTATTTTCTTTTAGCTCAATCAGTCTGCCTTCAGCTTGGGTATTGTTATTAGTGGGATTTTTTGTCAGTGGTTTTGCGTTTTGGAGGCGAGGCAAAGAAGAGCATTATTCAGAACTACAATTGTTTGATGGTTTTTTATTATCGTTTTTAATGGGAGCGATTGGAGCAAGATTGGGTTTTATTTTATTGCATTTTGATCAATTTGGTTGGAATTTATTTAATTGGTTGAATTTGACGAATAAGCCTGGAAGTCAGGACTTATTTTTTTTACTAGTCTCTACTTTATTTCTGTATCGATTTGCCAAACGCAAAAAATGGGATGTTTTTGAGGTTCTAGATTTTTGGTCGCTTTCATTGTCACTTTGGTTGATTTTTAATTCGTTGGCAGATTTTCTGACTGGTGCTGGGCGTGGAAAATTTACCAATTGGTGGGTGGGTATAGTTTTTCCAGGGTCTATTGAAAAAACTCATCCGGTTCAACTTTATTTTACCGGTTTTTATTTGTTACTTTTTATTTATTTAGTTTGGGTAGAAAGTCGCTATCGTATTTTTGATTGGTATCGCATGGGTAGAAAATCGGCCCGAGCAGGATTCATGATTAGCACTTTTATTATTTTCTTTTCTCTTTTTTCAGCATTGATGCTTTTGTTCCGCCTGCCCGAGTTTTTCCTGGGTAATTTAGCAGTAGATATTTGGTTTTATTTATTTGGTGTATTTTTTGGTGTGCAATTATTATTGCGTCGTTCGGACAAACCATTACTTCCCAATGCTTTTAGAAAACGTTTTGAGAGATCACATGAAGAAATCCTTCCCTAAACCAGAAATACTATTTGAAGATGAAGATTTAATGGTAATTAATAAACCCGGTGGAGTAGTGGTCAATCGTGCTACTTCTGTTGTGGGAGAGACTTTGCAAGATTGGTTTATTGATCGTCAAAAAACTCAAAAAATACTCACTGGTTGGTCCAAACAATTGCCAGAAGATTTTTCTGATGAATATGGTAGCCCAGAGGAGATTTATGCTCAGCGACAGGGAATGGTGCATCGGCTGGACAAAGATACCAGCGGAGCAATGCTTTTTGCCAAACATCCAGGCAGTTTGATCAATCTGCTAGCCCAATTTCGCCAAAAATTAGTGCAAAAAGAATATTTAGCATTAACTCATGGCAAATTTCGAGTAGAGCAGGGGACACTTACTTCTCCATTGGGTCGCTCACACACTGATCGACAAAAATTTACGGTTACTATCACTGGTCGGCCAGCAATTACTCAATATCAAGTAGAACAAGTTTTTACTGATTTTAATTGGTCCAAATTGGAAGAGAGACTAGGGGAGAGAGTGGCGGAGTTGAAAAAAAATCAACGATTTTATGAACAGGGTTTTTCCTTGGTTCGCTGTTTGCCCAAGACCGGCAGGACTCATCAAATTCGTGTGCATTTAGCTCATGAGCAACATCCATTGGTAGGGGACACCAAGTATATTGGCCGAAAACGCGCCAAACTGGACCCCCTTTGGTGTCCGCGCCATTTTTTACACGCTCAAGTCTTGGAATTCAATCATCCCAGAACAAATGCTCGCCAGCGATTTGAAGCAAAATTGGCTCCTGAGCTCAACTTAGTGCTCACGTTTTTGCAATAATTATTTCGTGCTTACGTTTTTGCCAGATTATCTATCAAGATTATCTATTATCCAATTATTCAAAATTATGTCATTTCCATTTTTTTTGATGATTGATGTTTAATAAAACTTGCCTGATCGGTTATAATTCGTTATGAATTTCAAAGAGATTTCTTTTCCAGAAGAGAAAGTTAAATACATTTTTGTTAGTGAAAAACAGTTAACTGCACTGACTCGCGAACTAGCCAGGAAGATTTTGGCCGATTTGGCCAATAATGGTTCAATTGATTATCTGGTAGCAATGGGTAAAGGTGGTTGGACCGTGGCTCGCAGTTTATTTGGTTACTTACAACCAACTGGTTTACAAGAAACAGTCAACGTAGGAGCGCGCTCTTATAAAGGAATTGGACAGGGAGGTTCGGTTAATATTTACCAGGAATTAAGTCCAGAATTGGAACAAGAATTAAGTGGGAAAAGTGTATTGGTAGTCGATGACTTAACAGATACAGGCCATCAATTGCAGGCTGTTGAACAATATTTGCGCAAACTGGGAATAGATAAAATTTTATCAGCTGTTTTATTTTCAAAACCCAGTTCTAGTGCAGAAATAAATTATTGGGCTGAAACTACAAGTGCTTGGATTATTTTTGCTTATGAATCTTTTGAAACCATGAAGGAACTTGATCAAAATTGGCAAGCCAAAGGTATTCCTGAATCAGAGATTAGAGATCGTTTTATAGCAATAGGTTTTGATTCAGAGGACATTGATTTTTATTGGGAATATCGCGTTAACAATGATTAAAACTTCTATCAATTTTCTCCAATCTTGTTCAACTGCCGAAGGCTGAACCTTTTTTCTACGGTATTTTCATTTATAGTAAAGGAAAGTTATGAACAAAGATCAAGTTTTTAAATTAATCGAAAAAGAAGAAGCGCGCCAGAAAAAAATGATTGGCCTTATTCCTTCTGAAAATCATATTTCTCCAGAGGTTTCATCAGTATTATCCAGCTCGCTTTCTAGTAAATATGCCGAGGGCTATCCTCGCCGTCGTTATTATGAAGGCAATCAAATAATTGACGAGATTGAGCTTTTAGCTCAGGAACGAATTAAAAAATTGTTTAATGTACCTCACGCCAACGTACAGCCTTATTCTGGTTCGCCAGCCAATAGCGCGGTGCAGTTTGCTTTGCTGGAAACCGGGGATACGATGATGGGTTTGGCGTTGTCTGGTGGGGGACATTTGACCCACGGTCATCCCAAAGTAACGTTTTCTGGTAAATACTTTAACTCGGTGCAATATGGTCTGGATAAGAATGACCGAATTGATTTTGATCAAGTGCATGAATTGGCCAGTAAACATCGGCCTAAGTTGATGATCATTGGCAACACTGCCTATCCATTTGTAATGGACTTTGAGCGTTTTCGAAAAATTGCTGACGAAGTTGGAGCTTGGGTATTAGCGGACATTTCTCATGTGACTGGTCTAGTAGTGACTGGAGAGCATCCTTCTCCCGTGCCACATGTTGATTTGATCATGAGTACCACCCACAAGACTTTTCGTGGGCCACGTGGCGCCATGATTTTGGTGACTCAGCGAGGTTTGGATAGAGATCCAAAATTGGCCGAGAAAATCGATCAAGCTGTTTTTCCAGCTTTGCAGGGAGGTCCGCACAATGCTACTACTGCTGGAATTGCCGTTGCTGCAGCAGAGGCAATGAAGCCTGAGTTCAAAAAATATGGTCAACAAATCAGGAAAAACGCCGATACTTTGGCTAAAGCCTTGCAGGATAGAGGACTTAAACTAGTTGGCAATGGCACAGAGACTCATTTAATGTTGATTGATTTGACCAATTACAGTAAAGGCATGGGTCTGCAAGTGGCTTTTGCTATGGACGTGGCAGGCATGTATGCCAATCGCAACACCATTCCTCATGAACCGGTTTCACCATTTTATCCGTCTGGAGTTCGTCTGGGCACACCGATGGTAACTACTAGAGGGATGAAAGAAGCAGAAATGAAACAGATTGCTGATTGGATTGCTAGAGTCGTAGAAGAAGTCAAAGATGAAGTATTGCCAAGCGACAAAACCGAGAGACGAACTTTCATCAAGACTTTTCGAGCCAAGGCTTTGCAAAATAAAAACTTATTGGCCATTCGTCGCGAAGTAGAGACTATGGCTAGTAAATATCCCTTGTTTACTTGGGGTAAGTAAATAACAAATTTAAAACAAATGCCAAACATACGCAGAATTGGAGCTCATTTATCGACTAGTGGGGGAGTAGAAAAGGCTGTGGAGCGAGCGCATGGGATTGGCGCAAACACGCTCCAAGTTTTTTCTGGTAGTCCCAGGATGTGGCGTCGCACGCCTCTTGAGAAAATTGATGCGCGAGCAGTAAAACAGGCTCAAGAAAAATACGACGTTACCCCGATTTTTACTCACGCGTTGTACTTGGTAAACTTGGCTTCTGAAAACCCAGAATTGGTGGAGAAATCTGTTTCCGCTCTCAAACATGATCTCCAATTTGATGCGCACATCGGTGGTGCGGGAGTAGTTGTACATCTGGGCAGTCATCAGGGAAGAGGTTTTGCGGCGGCGCGGGAGTCAGTTGCCAGATCCATCAAAGATATTTTGGCAGACACCCCCAAAAATTCTCATTTGTTAATTGAAAACGCCGCCGCCCACAACGGTAAAGTTGGTGGTCAATTGGAAGAAATAGCTTGGATTTTGGCAAAAGTTCATTCTCCCAGATTAGGTTGGTGCTTTGATACTTGTCATGCTTTTGCTGCTGGCTACACTTTGGCCGGAATTAATCAACAAACAGACGCTTTGACAGTCATAAAAAAACTCAATTTATTTCCAGCTCTTAAATGCATTCATATTAATGACAGTAAAGATGCACTCAATTCCGGTCGAGATAGGCACGCCAATATTGGTGACGGTGAAATTCCTCGAGCAGATTTGAAACAATTTTTACATGATCAGCGCCTGACTCTACTACCAATTATTACCGAAGTACCTGGCATAGATGGCAATGGTCCAGACGCAGAAAATATTCGTCGCATCAAAAGCCTGGTAAAATAAGCTAGTGCAAACCCAAATTATTGATGGCTTTCAATTAGCCGAGCAACACCGTTTAGCCCTCGCTCCTCGAGTTAAAGAACTACTTGCTCAGGGCAAAAAACCAAGTGTGGCAGCAATCTTATTTGTCGAAGATTCTGGTAGCGTGTTGTACACCAAACTCAAACGAGAAATGGCGCAAAGTCTGGGTATTAATTATCAAATTTTTTCATATTCACTCAATGACTCGGTTCAGCAAGTTGCTAGTAAGATTGAAGAGCTTGGCAGAGATGCAAAAGTGACTGGAATCATCGTCCAAAAACCTTGGCGCAACTTATGGATCGTTACTCGTAAGCTTGAATTGGAACAAGGAAAACGAGAGTTTTCCGCCTGGTGGAAGCAACTAACTTCTGCCATTAATCCAGTCAAAGATGTTGATGGTCTGCATCCCTCAACTTTAACAGCCATTCAATCAGGCACTTGGCAGATAAAAAACAAAGTTTTGCCAGCCACCTGCAAAGCTGTTATTGAACTTGCCAAAGAAGCTTTTGCCACTGAAGATTTATTTGCTTACCTTAAAAATCAGCAATTAAAAACAATCATTTTGGGCAAGTCAGATTTGTTGGGTCAACCGTTATTTGCATTACTTAACTCAAAAAAATTATTAGTAGAAATGATTGGTTCACAGGAATTAAGCAAAAGAATAGAACAAAAAGTTTTTTTAACTGATGCCGATCTAATCATCAGCGCCACTGGCCGAAGAAAACTCGTAACCGGTGCATTGATTAAAACTGGAGCTGTCATCATTGATGTGGGCGAACCACAGGGAGATGTAGATTTGACTAGCGTCTTGAATAAAGCCAAGGCGGTTACTCCAGTACCAGGCGGAGTAGGGCCAATGACAGTGATTTGTTTGCTGGAAAATACCATCGAGTTACTAGATATGTTATAATACCCGCTATTCCAGACCTATGAATATAGCAGAAGTCTTATCGACCGGCGGTAGTTTTTTTCATTCACGACCAACTAAGGAGCGTGGTGTTGTTGATCTTGGTGATCTTGGTGAATTGTTAAAACAAGAATTAAAACAGTTTACTCCTGATCTTAATTTCGAATCGATTCAAGCTTTGGTTGAAAAACATGGTGGCAGTTTGGAGTTGATTGCTGATGAAGACGAAACCTTTTGGACTCTAATATTTAAAAAGCCCATCGGTTTGGAACAACAAAAAGGAAGTAAAACCAGTATTACTAATTCTAGTAAAGAAAAAATAATGCAATCAGCATACTGGTTGATCATTACGTCTTTATAAGAACCAATTTCTGTTTTGCCAAAATCCAGACTATCAAGTATAATTCCGTTTATTATTAGTTACTTTCGCTAATTCACTTTAAGCGTCCTGCAATTTGGTGAATGAAGCGCTCTCGCTAAAGAAAGTGAGAAAATAAGGACAAAAAATATGACTGATCTAAACAAACTTCCACAACAAGCACCTGAGTATGATCTTCGAGAATTACTCGAGGCTGGCATGCATTTTGGCCATGCTAGTGCCAAATGGCATCCCAAAATGAAGGAATTTATTTATACCGAAAAAGATGGTATGCATATTTTTGATTTGGCTAAAACAGCAGCACAACTCACCAAAGCTTACAACTATCTTTTTGATCTAGGTAAAAATGGAAAAAAAGTAATTTTTGTGGGTACCAAACGTCAAATTCGCGAATCAGTTCGAGAAACTGCTGAGCAAGCGGGCGCTTTTTTTATTGCTCAGCGCTGGATGGGTGGGCTACTTACCAACTGGGATCAAATTAGTAAATCAGTGCGTCGTATGAACGAAATTGATGAAGGTTTGGAAGCTGGTAAGTTTGATGGTTACACCAAATTTGAACGTGTTCAGTTAGAAAAAGAGCAGGGGAGACTGGCTCGTTTTTTTGAGGGAGTCAAAGGTCTAAAAGGCACTCCAGATTGTTTAGTAGTGATTGACCCCAAGAGAGAAAAAATTGCTGTAGCTGAAGCGCAAAAAGTGGGAGTACCCATAGTTGCTCTTATTGATTCAAATACTGATCCAGATCAAATTATGTTGCCCATTCCTGGTAATGATGATGCAGTCAGTAGTATTTTGTTGGTACTCAAACAATTGACAGAAGCTTATTTGCAAGGAAAAAAAGCTACCAAAAAACCCGCAAATAATTAATAATAAAATAGGAGTCAGTATGTCATTTTCTATGGATGATCTCAAAAAATTACGCACAGAAACAGGTGCTCGGGTGATGGATGCCAAAAAAGCTTTGGAAGAAGCTCAAGGTGATTTTGCCAAAGCTAAACAATTGGTCGAAGAAAAAGGTTTGGCCAGAGCAGAGAAGACCGTTGACCGAGAAACAAAAGCTGGTTTTATTGCCAATTATGTTCACAATAATGGGCAAGTAGCCAGTCTTGTTGAGTTGGTTTGCGAAACAGATTTTGTGGCTCAGAATCAAGAATTTCGAGATTTAGGTCGTGAAATTGCCATGCAAGTTTCTGCCATGAATCCTGCTGATGTAAAAGAGCTTTTGGATCAAGAATTTATTCGTGATGCCAGCCAAACTATCGGAAAATTGATTAAGTCACTCAGTGGCAAAATCGGTGAAAAAATCGAAGTCAGTCGATTTGCACGCTTTGCGATAGGCGATGAGCAAAAATAAAAATAGCTCTGCTTTACACTTTCCCTATATTTTCTGCATAATGCACTAGTGAAAGATTTCATTGGTTTGAAACCCAAGCATAAGAATCCTCGTTCTGGGATTGGCCATAACAAGAAAAAAACTTCTACTAGTCGTTTTATTCGTTGGACAACCGGTTTGAGTTTATTAATTGTGCTGGTTTTCTTTATTGCCTTAGTTTTTAGATCTTTGCCTTGGGCCGATATTTTTACTGGCCGAACCTCTGAAACAGTCTTGTTTGTCACTGAACAAGTTGAACAAAGTGGGGCGTTTTTAATCAAGTTTGATTTTACTAATTTGCAAGTGGATGTTTATCCCGTTCCTTCTGATTTAGCTATGGAAGTATTGGGAGGTTATGGAAATTATCGTTTTCAGGCTGTTTACCCTTTATTAAAATTGGAAGGTCAGGATATTTCTTTTATTCGTTCCACTATGAGTCTTTCCACTGGTGTTTTGCTGGATGAGTTATGGCCAGTTAATACCAATCACTTGCAATTAGATCAACTTGCTTATCTAAAAACTTTTTTTCTAAAAAATTTTCTGGCTGGCTCGCACATTGCTTTAAAACATAAATTAAGTTGGTTAGGATTAGTTCTGGACCAACGTTCTGAAATTACTATTCATCAACCTTTGGTAATCTTACCTGTTTCCAATTTATCGCAAGCAAACACCAGCAAAGAGTTATTGTGCACTGTTGCTTTGGTCAATACTACTTCTTTAAATGGTTTGGCCGGCAGAATTGAGCATTTGCTGGAAAGTCACGATTTTAGAGTCATAAGGACTACGAGTGACGATACTTTGATAGAAAAAACTACGGTAATTTCGGCAGAAGACTTATCTGATGATTGTCAACAAGTATTTAACAAAATCTTGAAACTGGTGCCCAGCGAGGTAGTATTACAGCAAAATGCTCAAGAAACTTCTTATTATCGAGCTGATCTAGTGATAAAGTTGGGGACAGACCTTGTTTGGTAGGATTTAGTAATCTTCACCTTTATTAATTTTCTCCAAAGTGTCTTCAAATTCTTTATTACGATCATTCTCATGCTCACCGGTCTCGACTGGAATATCATCCTCTATGAGAAATTCTTCATCTGCATTCAAGCTGGAAATAATTTTATTGTTTAATTTGCCGACTGGGAAAGATTGAAAATGTTTATTTTTGGCTGATATCTTTATTTCTCTCAAATGCACACTGCAGCTATTTTCAGAAAAAGAATGAACTAAACACTGGTATTCATTGCCTCGCTTGATAAGCTTGTTGAGTCGATAAGAAAGATCGTCTGGTAGGGCGCCGATATATTTACCGCTCTCGGTTGCAATTGATAAATATTTGTTCTTTTTACTTACTAGTTTGCAAGGTTCTCCAACGCGAAGTTTTATAAGGGTATTTTTGGGTGCCAAACGATGGAGCTCAGCAATCTTGGTTCTGCCTGGTTCTTCGATAAAATAAGTGTTGGAGATAGGAGCAGCAGTGCCGTTTTTGTTTTTTAGATTGTCCAAATGTTTTTTGGCAATTAAATTGGATTTATCTTTTTCCAAAACAGCCTTGAAAGCTTGTCGGGCTTTGATCGGTTTGCCCAATTGAGCATAGGCCAACCCCAAACGATTAAGTGCTCCCAAATCATTATTTGAGCGTTCTAGAATTTGCTCGTTGATCTTGATGGCATCTTCCCAAGCCTGAGTTTTGGCGGCGGCAATGGCTTCTTGGACAAGTGTGGCGTATTTTTTCATGAATTTATTTTCTTTTAAATCTCTCTTAAAACCTCGCGTGCAAGAATACTGGCACAGTCTTATATTGTCAACCGGAGGCTAGTCGCCTACAATCGCTCTAGAGGCTAAAGAAAGGAAATTTTATGTCTGGTCATAGTAAATGGAGTACTATCAAACACAAAAAAGCGGCCACCGACGCAGTCAAAGGCAAGATTTTTGGTCAATTGTCACGCCAAATCAGGGTAGCTACCAAAGAAGGGGGATCAGGAGATCCTCAGCTCAATGCAGCTTTGCGCACTGTTTTGGAAAAAGCCAGATCAGAAAACTTGCCCAAAGACAAAATCACCAAAGCCATCAATGCTGGTTTGGGCAAAGGCACTGGCGGGGAAATGCGGGAAATTGTTTATGAGGGGTTTGGTCAAGGCGGAATTGGTTTCTTGGCTGTGGTGGTAACTGATAATGCCAATCGCACCACTTCAGAAGTCAAAAATATTTTCAATAAATTCCAGGGCTCAGTAGGTTCTCCTGGCTCAGTGGCCTACATGTTTGTCAGAAATCCAGAGGGTGGTTATATTTGTACTATGCCGATGACAGTGGCGGACTCAGCTCAGCAAAAAGCTTTGCAAAACTTGATGAATGAACTGAGAGAAAATGATGATGTTGAGGAAGTTTTTTGTTCAGGAGAATGGCCAGAGAAAGAGTAGGGGACTACTTGAAGAAAATCGGTTTAATTAGAATAAAATATTGAAAACTTTATGCGCCGAAGAGAAAAATTTGTTTTTGCTGCTACTTTGCTGAGTTTGGGATTATTATTAATCCAATATTTTGGAGTGGAGTGGCGCTATTGGGCTTTTGCTATTTTTATGATTACTACTTATTTTGTTTCAGCTTGGGCGTTGACTGATGATTTACAACCCCATGAATGGTTGACTATTTTGCCTTTCCCTGCCTTGTACGCTGGATCGGTTTCTTTATTTTACTTTTTGCTACCTAGTGCATTTTTGACTAGAGTTTTAATTTTAGCTTTATTTGGTGTTGGAATGTATGGCTTATTTCTTACCAGTAACATTTTTTCAGTTGCCAAAGGTCGTACCATTCAGTTATTGTATGCTGCCCATGCTGTAGGCTTGTTTTTCACCCTTTTTACCTCCATGCTGTTCACCAATGCTATTTTTTCCTTAAAATTGCCTTTTTACACCAATGGTGTCCTAGTTGGTCTAATTCATTTTCCTCTGATTCTAATGAGTTTGTGGTCGATTAAACTGGAACCATTAATTAGTCGTGCAATCTGGAGTTTTTCTTTATTGCTGACCTTGTTATTGATTGAACTAGTAATTTTGTTTTCACTTTTACCTTTGCCGGCTTGGCATGTGGCCTTATTTGTAATGGGCTTTTTGTATATTGGTTTGGGCGTGTTACAGAGTCAAATTAGAGAGCGACTATTTCAAAATACAGCCAATGAGTATTCATTGGTGGCCATTTTCTTGGGCTTAATCTTCTTGATTTTATTTCCGTGGAAATAAAAATACTCGTTTTCAATGAGGCTTCAAGATTTTTGGGGCCTGATCAGTGTTGCTTGAGTTTTAATCACTGTTTTTTTAGCCTGGTATCCAGGCTAAAAAATAAGAGTGGAGGAGGCCAGAAGTAGCCAGATTAGGGTGATTAGGTTTGGTTTCGGAATTGGTTAGTCTTGAGTGTCCTTCAAGAGACTTGGTAGTTAAAAGAAATCAATTAAAAACATTTTTCAAGATTTAAAAATTAAATTAAGCTTAAAAATAGGGAAGTGTGAAGCGAAAAAAAGGGTGCCCATCCAGATAGGGAAGAGAATAATGATATAGTTTGATACATTGTGGAAAACTCTAATAAATTATAGGATTTCTCGTGAAAATATTATAGGATCGTTATTCTAGCGTACCAGGCTAAATGATATAGTTTTATGCAGTTTCTTGGTTGTATATACCCAGTATTTGCAAGAATAATTTAAGGTCCATAGCCTGGAAGAGAGTTGGCATGTCCAGGCTTATAGCCTGGACATGCCTGAATATTAGTCATCAGTCGATTGGAGAAGAAGAACACAAAAAACCCGAATGACCGTTTTTGGCCGGTTTGAAAGGATCGCTATCTGGCACGAGAGAAGTATCTTTAAAGGAAAACTAATAAAGATAAATATTTGTACAAAAAGAGAGTGGCAGGGTACTCTCACTCCCTTTTGCTTTATCCTCAATCTCTCTAACTGACTATGTCGCACAATATAACTTTTACGACGTAATGTCAGGCTAAAACTGAAAAGCGCAAATTTCACTATTTTAATATTCTTTGACTATTATCTTGATTTATCCGATCTTTACTCTGAATTGGTTTCTTATTGCTTCTCTTCTTCTTATTAATTTATTAATTAATGATGGAGCTTGGCAAATTTCTTGAGGTTTATATCTGGTTTTACTTGATTTATCTTTGAGTGAATATTCTGACAAAATCTTTACCAATTGAGCAATTTATCAGTGGCTTATTGAGGGGTTCAAGTTTCAAAATCAGCTTTAGAAACCCAGCCAAACCATGTGAACGTTTTTGAAACAAAAGATTGATATATCAATCTAATTTTCTTCAATGATAGATAGATCGTTTTTAATAAAAAAAGCCGTTTTTGAGCTATTAGAACGGCTCAAAAAACTTTGGTCGGTAAGGATTGAGTTGGCGATCAGATCGACAATCAGCTGAAGTCAAATTTGACAAATTTATTGTAAGTAAAATTTGGATGAGTTTCGATAAAACTTAATTAGCAAAACATTGATTGATTGTTAATTAATCGTTTTTTGAAAAACAGTTTGAATTTTTATTAAGCGAAAGATTCTTTGAATTAAATAATTTACAATCAGACTCTCGGCTTTTATTAAAAAGTCTCTTGAGAAAGCCAAAGTCCGTTTTTACTTAAAAGTTACGATCGATCAAACTTGGGAATCTCAGATGCATAAAGGAATTAAAATTGATTTATCAGGACTTTTAAGCGATTTTGGCTTTTAGCAGTAATTTAACTGCTCTGACAATGACTTATAGTATCTCAACTAATTTTCAAGCAATTTTTCTCGACTTTGACTATACTCAGTTTTTCTTTTACGATGAGAGGAGCCTATGGCAATTACTACTTCTCCATCCCCTGCTTTGATCGAATTCCTCGAGTCACTCGAAGTAGAGCGCAATCTCTCCCCTCTTACTTTGCGCAACTATCATCATTATTTACGTCGTTTTATTGATTGGTTTACCAATCAGGGCCATCATGACCTCAAGGAGCTCGACAGAGATATCTTGAGGAAATATCGAGTTTTTCTCTCTAGATATTCAGATGAACAAGGCAGAACTTTATCCAAAAAAACCCAGAGTTATCATATTATTTCTCTGCGCTCTTGGTTTAAGTGGTTGACCAAGAATGATGCTGAAGTCTTAAACTCCGAAAAAATAGAGTTGCCCAAGGCAGAATCAACACCGATGAAGTTTGTTTCTGCCGAGAAGATTCAGCGCCTACTCAATGAACCTGATCTGAGCAAACCCAAGGGCTTGCGAGATCGGGCTATTTTGGAAGTGCTTTTTTCGACCGGCTTGCGGGTTAGTGAATTAGTTGGCCTCAATCAAGATCAAATCGACCTTAATCGACGAGAATTTGGAGTGATTGGTAAAGGTCGCCGGCCCAGAGTGGTATTTTTGAGCGATGAAGCGGCCGATTGGCTGACTCGCTGGCTCAACACGCGTCAAGATAATTGGCGGCCAGTCTTCACTCGCTTTTCTGGGAAGAAACCAGACCTTTTGGCTGATGGTGAGGAGATGCGTTTGACGACTAGAAGCGTGCAGAGATTGGTAGATAGATATAGTCGGAGAGCTCGCCTGCCCATCAAGCTATCACCTCACGGCATTCGTCATAGTTTTGCTACGGATTTACTGAGTAATGGTGCTGGCTTGAGAGATGTTCAAGAAATGTTGGGTCATAAAAACATTGCCACTACTCAGATTTACACCCACGTTACTCAGCCCCAACTGCGCAAAGTTCATGAGAAGCATCACTCAAAGACACATTAGTTACTATTGGTTTATATTTAAAGATATAAAAATAGTGAAAGATAACTTATAATAGCTTTCTATTTTGATAAAGTGAGATTGATTAACTTATTTTTCTTCTTAAATACATCAGAAAGTATCAAAATTGGAGTAAGATCCCTGTTTAACTGACAAATTACTTACAGGATCTTAGCAGTATCTATCAATCTCTGCTAAAAACTAATTTTGAGTTTAAAGATTGTTGTATCAATCTAAATTTATACTATTTTTATAAAGCTCTTTGTCAAAAACTTTATAATTTTCTTATTTTTCCGGTTGTTAACAATATATTAGAACAGATCAAAGCCAATCAATTTTGATTGAATAAAGTTTGCAAAATTTGCTTGGAGACGATGATATTTGCTAACCAAAATGATACAATCGGCAACGTTAAACTCAAAATGGGCCTGTGGCGCAGTTGGCTAGCGCGTCTGTATGGCATACAGAAGGTCAGGGGTTCGAGCCCCCTCAGGTCCACCATTGGATGATCTTGATTGGATTATTAATTTTTCTTGATTAAATTATTGATTGGTTTTAGATTGGGAAAAACCTTATTTTTCTTCACCTTCTCCCAGTTCGGAAGTTAGAGCGACGGCTACGACCGGATTATCATCTTTGAGTTTCATTAGGATTACTCCCTGGGTTGGTCTAGTCAGAACAGGAATGGATTTCTTGCTAATTGGCAGTTTAATGGTTTGACCATCTTGAGTGCTGATGACCAATTCACGATGTTGATCAGTCAAGACTCGTGCAGAAGCAACTTTGCCGGTTTTTTTGGTAATTTCCGAGACTTTTACACCTAGTCCAGAGCGTTTTTGCACTGGGTAGTGTTTGAGTTGAGTACGTTTACCCAAGCCGTTTTCCGTGACGATGAGTAATGAAGTTTTTTCCAAATGATCTTTGTTATCTGGAAAAGCCTCTACTCCCACTACAAAATCACCTTTTTTGAGAGTAATGCCTTTAACACCCTTGGTATCTCTTTGAGAAGACTTTACTTCTTCTTCGCTAAAGCGAATTGATTTTCCGTCATGAGTAATGAGCATTAAGTGATCTTTGCCTGAAGTAACTCGACCCCAAACCAATTCATCGCCGTTATTGAGAGTGATGGCTACGATACCATTTTGACGAATGTTGTCGTAAAGCTTGACAGCGGTTTTTTTGACCAATCCTTCACGAGTGGCCAAAGTAATGAAATGCTCGGCGTCCTTTTCTGGATTAACAACCAGTACGGAGCGGATGCTTTCTTCTGGTTGGAGATTCAATAAATTGACAATGGCTGTACCCTTTGCCTGTCTGGAGGCTTCTGGGATTTCATAAGTTCTGGTGCGGAAGACTCTGCCTTGATTGGTAAATAACAAGAGTGTGTCATGAGTATTACAACTGATGATGGCTTGCAAGACATCTTCTTCTTTCATTTTAAGTCCGGCACTCCCCTTTCCTCCTCTGGATTGGGAACGTAGCGCACTCGGGTTCATTCGTTTAATGTAGCCACTTTCAGTTAGAGTAATGACCGCTCCTTCATTGGCTACCAAATCTTCTTCGCTAAATTCACCGATTTTTCCTCTGACTAGTTTAGTCAAACGTTCATCACCATAGGTTTTGATGGTTTCTTGAGTTTCATCAATAATGACATTGAGAATATCTTGAGGAGAAGTTAGCAGAATGAGTAATTGATCCATCCGTTCTTTGATGGTTTTATATTCATCTTCAATTTTCTGTCGCTCCAGAGCAGCTAAGCGTTTTAGTTGCATTTCCAAAATAGCCGTTGCTTGTAGCTCGCTTAGTGCAAATTTCTTCATCAATGCTTCGCGAGCGGTGTCGGTGTCTTTGGATTTTTTGATGGTTTCGATTACATCATCCAAGTTTTTTAAGGCAATCAATAGGCCTTCTAAAATATGAGCGCGACTTCTGGCTTCTGACAATTCAAATTGACTGCGTCTGACGATGACTAATTGACGGTGGATGATATATTCGCGCAAAACTTGGCGCAAATTCATCAACTGTGGTGTGCCGTCGGAATTAAGAGCCACCATGTTCATTGAGAAAGTGCTTTGTAGCTCGGAATATTTAAAAAGTTTATTAAGAACTACTTTGGGTCGAGAAGCACGATTGAGTTCAATAACCATGCGCATACCGGTTCGATCCGATTCATCGCGCAAATTTCTAATACCTTCTATTTTTTTGTTTTTGACCAGATCAGCAATTTTCATCAAAAGCCGAGCTTTGTTAACTTGATATGGTAGTTCGGTCACTACGATCTTGAAGTTATTTTTGCTATCTTCTTCAATATTGGCTTTGGCTCGGACCACGATTCTGCCTTTGCCAGTGCGATAGGCTTCCTGAATTTCTTTGAAGTTATACATGATGCCCGCTGTGGGAAAGTCTGGTCCTTGAATGTGAGTCATCAGGGTTTCAAACTCTATCTCACTATTAAATTCTCCAGCCAAACTAATCGGTTCGACTGCTAGCACGGTATCAATGGCTTTGTTGTTTGCCAGTTCTGGTCCGGTAGTAGCGGATTTATTAGTTTTTTTCAAAGCCTCGGTTGGCAGAATAGGTTCTTCCACTTTTGCTTTGCCCTCTTGGATCATGGCTATAATGGCATTGCTGATTTCGATTAAGTTGTGCGGTGGGATCTTGGTTGCCATACCCACAGCAATACCCTCTGAACCCATTAGTAATAAATTGGGCAAACGAGTGGGAAGAACGGATGGTTCTTGGAGTGAGCCATCAAAATTATCGACAAACGGGACGGTATTTTTATTGATATCAGCTAATAATTCTGTAGAGATTTTGGCTAGTCTAGCCTCGGTGTAACGCATAGCAGCGGGACTATCTCCGTCTACAGAACCAAAGTTTCCTTGTCCATCAACCAAAGGATAGCGCATGCTAAATTCTTGAGCCAAACGAACCATGGCCATATATACGGATGAATCGCCGTGGGGGTGATATTTACCCAAGACGTCTCCCACGATTCTGGCAGACTTTTTATAGGCGCTGCCAGGCGTGATGCCACTCTTGAACATGGAGTATAAAATGCGTCGGTGGACCGGCTTCATGCCGTCTCTGACATCTGGCAGCGCCCGAGAAACAATCACACTCATGGCGTAATCCAGATATGATTTCTCCATTTCGGTCACGATCGAAGTATGCTTTACGTTGCCATAACGAGTTTTTTCGATCGAACCCATCAAATGACCATTGGTTGGAGCAGTCTCTTCGTTTTCACTCTCCGTTTGCTCAATCAACTCGGCCTGCTCATCAGATGAATCGAGCTCTTGACTTATGGAGTCAACCGAATCTGAGTCTTGTTCTGCTGGAATTAATTTATCTTTTTCATCTGCCATAATTATGCTAAAGCCTTTTCAATTGCTGGGGCAATTTCCTTTTTACGCGATAATTTGGAACCGATATCTAGAGTGTGATCTTTTACCTGACCACCAAATGCTTTTTCTGCTACCCGCGCTTCTTCTTCACCCAGAATTAATAAAATAGTGTTTACTTTGAGAATATCAGTGATGGCTACAAACAATAACTCTACGCCCTCGGCTTCTTTAGTTTTCTGCATGGCTTTGAGTAATGAATCTTTTTTGTTGTTCAAGATTGAATCTTGTTCGACTGTTTCCAACTGATCAATAAAGGTTTTTTTATTAAACTCAAAGATTTTAAAGTCATTGCGCACGATTTGTTCATCGGTTAGTGAAGAAATATCTGATTTTGCTTTGAAAATTTCCAAAGTAAAGGCCTCTACATCTTTGATGCCAGCCAGGTTTGCCAACTCAGCTCCAAACTTGCGATCTTTATCGGTGGTGGTTGGTGACTTGTAGCCCACGGTATCAGAAAGAATGGCGGCCAGCATCAAACCAGCCAGTTTAGCTTCGGGCATAATGCCTTGTTGTTTCATGAAGTAGTAAATAATGGTACTGGTCGAACCCCAGACTTTAAAATTGAGAAAAATGGGTTGACCAAGATTGAGCTGTGGTTTGTGATGATCAATGATTTCGACGATTTGTTCTGGATTTAAACCACCCAAACGTTGATAATTTTCATTATGATCCACCAAAACCACTTGGTCTTCTGGTTTGATTTGATCAGCCGTGATTTGTGGTGGTATTTCAAGCTCAAATTTTTCAAATAAAAACTTTGTTTCTGGATTGAGAGGATCAGCAATCACTGCCAAAGCATTGGGACGAAGAAAAGTTTCATCTTTCTGAAAAAGATGAGCCGTAGCCATAGCAGCAACTACGGAATCTGTATCTGGCTTGGTGTGACCGATGATATATGTTTTCATATTGGTTGATTAATAATTAATAATAGTTTATACATCAATTTCTGCCATTTTTGCTCTAGTTTGAATGAATTTTTTGCGTGGTGGCACGTCTTCACCCATGAGAGTAGAAAAAGTGCGATCAGCTTTGCCGGCATCATCAATAGTGATTTTTTTGATGATTCTAGTTTCCGGATTCATGGTGGTATTCCACAATTGTTCCGGGTTCATTTCTCCCAAACCCTTATAGCGTTGAATTCCGATTGATCCAGCAATCTTTTCTTGTTTGAATTCTTTCAAAACAGTCTCTTTTTCTTCATCTGAATAAACATAACGAGAATTTTTGCTCACTGTGATTTTATAAAGTGGAGGCAGAGCGACATACAGGTAGCCGGCTTCCACGATTTCTGGCATATGGCGGAAGAAAAAAGTTAAACCCAGGGTAGTAATGTGCTCGCCATCTACATCAGCATCATTCATTAAGATTATGCGGTGATAACGCAATTTGCTCTCATCAAAAGTCTCACCAATCCCCGCCCCCAAAGCAATAATGAGGTTCTTGATTTCTTCTGAAGCAACGAGTTTATCTAGTCGTGCACGCTCAGTATTCAAGATTTTACCGCGTAGTGGGAAAATGGCTTGGAATTTGCGATCTCGTCCTTGTTTGGCACTGCCACCAGCACTATCACCCTCCACAATATAAATTTCTGATTCGGCTGGGTCCCTGTTTTGACAATCAGCCAATTTACCAGGCAAAGAAGCTCCATCCAGCACGCCTTTTCGTACTACGGCATCTTTGGCAGCTCTGGCTGCTAGTCTAGCTCTGGCGGACAACATTACCTTGCTGACAATAACGCGACCAGCATTGGGGTTTTCTTCTAAATAAGTCTGAAAAGCATCTTTGAAGATTTGATAAACCGCTGATTGTGCTTCATTGTTGTTCAGTTTGGCTTTGGTTTGCGACTCAAATTGCAGATCATTGGCTGGCATTTTGACAAATACCACGGCAGTCAGTCCTTCACGCAGGTCTTCAGCGTTGAAGCCCTCTTTTTCTTTTAATAAATTATTTTTTTCTGCATAATCACGAATTACTCGACTCAGACCTAGTCGAAAGCCATTAATATGCGTGCCGCCGTCAGCAGTATTGATGACATTGACGTAGCTATCTACCTTTTCCAAATAACTATCGTTATATTGAATAGCAATTTCTGCCCCGATGTGTTTTTTGGTAGTTTCATCTTGCCAATCTCCAGAGGTGTAAAAAACTGGATGTAAAACTTTCTTGCCACCGTTGAGGTGTTCAACCAACGATTTAATTCCGCCTTCAAAATAAAAATGTTGCTGAGTGTCCTCTATTTCATCAATGAACTGAAAATAAATACCGGCCATCAAATAGGCGCGATCCTTAATGACTTGTTTGAGAGTTAGCTCGCTGAATTTGGTAGCTGAAAAAATAGTAGGATCAGGAATAAACTGCACCAAAGTACCTGTTTCGTAATTCAAAAAATCTTTGACTTGATGAGCAAATAACTCCAGAACTTTTTTTTCTGTTATCTCGGTTACTTTGGCTTTGGGATTTCCTCTAGCATAGGCCTGGTAATAGTACTTCCCTCCCCTTTTGACTACTACTTGCATAAAACTAGAAAGAGCATTGACAGCAGAAGAACCTACACCGTGCAATCCTCCAGAAGCTTTGTAGGCTGTTTCTTCAAATTTTCCACCGGCGTGTAGTTTAGTCATTACTATTTCCAAAGCGGAAACGCCAGTTGGATGCATTTCTACGGGAATACCTCGACCGTTATCAACTACAGTAATGGCTTGTTCGCCTATTTCCTTAATATTTGCTAGTTTAATTGCTTCTGGAGTAGTGGCCGTTCGAAACATTTGGATAGTTTTGCCATAGCCAGCAATTGCTTCGTCTACGGCATTATCCAAAATTTCTTTGGCTAGGTGGTGCAAACCTTTACTATCAGTAGAACCGATATACATACCAGGTCGTTTGCGGACCGGTTCTAAGCCTTCCAAAATTTTGATGTCTTTGGCTTGATATGAAGGTATTGATGATGCAGTCATAAATAGAATCCAGAACCCTTATTTGTATCATATTCTAGGCAGAATTTGAAGAGAGTGATAGCCTAAGTTGTAGTTAATTGTTTTATAGTAAAAAAAGCGTGCTCTAGAACTAGTTTCACATTACCATTTTTTTCCAATGAATCAAGAGCAGACAGTAATTGTTGAGTGATTTTGGGTTGCAAATTCAAAGAATTATGAAGAGATATTTCATTCAAAAGGGAGTGTAATGTTTGTTTAGCAGTATCTAGTTCCTGCAATTGTTCTGCCAAGGCAATTAAAGCACTATATTGAAAACTGTCAGGGTTGCTCAAAAACTCTTGCACTTGTTGAAGTTTTTGAAGTAGCTCTGTTTCTGTTTGTTGGGTTGCATCAATCTGATCCGCATCTTCAGCCGAAATTCCGGTGAGAGCAGTCGAATCAGCTTCGGCCGACCAAATAATTTCTCTACAACGAGAAGATAGAGTGGGTAGTAATTGATGACCTGGATTGGTAACCAAAATAATTTGTGTATGAGCTGGCGGTTCTTCCACGATTTTTAAGAGAGCATTTTGCGCCGGTAGGCTGGCATTTTGCACAGCGCAAACGACGATCACTTGTGGTTCGGTTTTGGCTCTGGCAAAGCTAGCGTGTTGCAGTAGTTCCCTGACAGTGTCTATTTTCAGAGTTTCTTCTTGTTCATTAAAAAAAATTGGTTGAGTTTTTTGATGTTGATCATTTAAAAAAGCTAGCGCTGCAACACGATGATTGTTCTTCTCTGGTATGATCAACAAAATTGATATAGAAGAATCTGGTACTAAATCTTTCTTTTGCATAATGTTTCTGTCATTATATGACATAGAGTTATGAATGAACCTGCCCAGAATTCACCAGGTAGTATTGCTGTTACACCACAGAGCTTTGTGGATGTTTTGGTAAGTGAAGGCAAATTAACTACTGAGCAAGCTGTCCAGCTTCGCAACGACCAGTTCCAATCCGGTAGATCGTATGAAGAACTAATGCTTGAAAAGCAATTGGCTACGGAACTGGATATTACTAAGGCCAAAGCTTCATTTAATAAAATTCCCTTTATCAATATCAGTGAAACGAGTGTTTCTCCAGAAGCAATGATTCTGATAGACGAGAGTGTAGCCAAAAGATATAAAGCTCTGCCTTTTGCCTACGACAAGGCCAATCGAATTTTAAAAATAGCCATGGTAGATCCTCTGGATTTATCAGCTACCAATTTTTTAAAACAAAAAACTGGTCTAAATTTGGAACTTCATTATGCTGTGCCCTCAGAATTAAAAAGAGCTTTGAATGAACGCTATTCTCAAGATATTTCTTCAGAAGTGACTGAAGCTTTGGAACAATCCGATCGTTCTTTGGGAGTGGCTGTCCAACAGCAGGCGCTCACTTCTCGCGCTGAGGTCGTCAGAGATGCTCCCGTTAATAGGATCGTGGAAACTGTTTTGGATTTTGCTATTAAAGCCAGAGCTTCTGATGTGCATATTGAACCTCAGGCAGGCAGGACTAGAGTGCGTTACCGAATCGACGGTATTTTGATGGAAAAATTGATCTTACCCAGCACAGTGCATGATGCGGTAGTTTCCAGAATCAAGATTTTGGCCAAATTAAAAATTGATGAACGACGAGTACCACAAGATGGTCGTTTTAATTATGTAGCCGAGACAAAAGACATTGATCTGCGTATTTCTACCATGCCCACTATTTATGGTGAAAAGGTAGTGATGCGGTTGTTGGAAAAAAATACTACGGTCCCCACTCTAGAAGAACTGGGTCTCACTGGTCTGGCTCTCAGAAATGTTCAAGAGAGCATAAAAGTACCTCGCGGTATTGTTTTAATAACAGGTCCCACTGGTTCTGGTAAAACCACGACACTTTACTCTATCTTGCATGAAATTAATTCTCCCAAAGTCAATATTATGACGATCGAGGATCCAGTGGAGTATCAAATTACGGGAGTAAGTCAGGTTCAAGTCAATGCTCAAGCGGGACTTACTTTTGCGACCGGAATGAGATCATTTTTACGGCAAGATCCAAACATCATCATGGTTGGAGAGGTGCGGGATACGGAAACGGCTGAGTTGGCTATTCAAGCTTCGCTGACTGGTCACTTAGTATTTTCTACACTGCACACTTCTTCAGCAGCTGGAGCGATACCTCGTTTACTAGATATGGGAGCAGAAGCTTTCCTACTCTCTTCTACGATTACTTTAATTATGGCGCAACGGGTAGTGCGACGTATTAATCCTAAATATATAGAAGAATACACGCCTGACCCAGCATTGGCGGAAGATGTCAAACAAGTGTTGGGCAATTGGTACACTCAGTGGTGCCAACAAAATAAAAAAGATCCCAATAAACTGACTTTATACAGACCGATTGAGAGTCGGCCAGCTGGCGAACTAGATTATTTGGGTAGAATCGGTATTTTTGAAGTTTTACCAGTTACTGAGCAAATTAGTCATCTAATTGCTACCAGCGCCAATGATGCAGAGATAGAAAAAATAGCTCTTCAAAACGGTATGCTCTTGATGAAACAAGATGGTTATTTGAAAGCCTTGTCTGGGATGACTACCATAGAAGAAGTTTTGAGAGTGGCAGAGGTATAAATGACGGAACAAACAACCCAATCAGTTAGTATGGAGGCCTTGCTGAATATTTTAATCGATCAGCGAGGTTCTGATTTACATCTATTGGTTGATTCGCCACCTACGATCAGAGTCAATGGAGAGCTTACTGCTTTGCCCAATTTTCCGCCCCTGACTATTGAAGCGACCAAACGCTTGGTTGCCTCATTGATGACAATCGAACAAATAGAATACATAAACGCCAATAAAGAGCTTGATTTCGGCTATCAATACAAAGGTCTTGGCAGATTCAGAGTAAATGTTTATCAAGAAAAAGGTCAAATTGCAGCGGCTTTGCGTTTGATTCCTGCGGAAATTATGAGTATTGATAAGCTTGGTTTGCCAGATGTTTTTCATCAATTTACCAAATTTTCTCAAGGTTTGATTTTGGTCACTGGTCCGACTGGAGAAGGCAAAAGCACTACTTTGGCAGCTGTGATTGATGAGATTAATCGCACACGCAGAGAACACATTGTCACCATTGAAGATCCGATAGAATTTATTTATAAACCAAATAAAAGCCTGATTTCTCAGCGCGAACTGAATCGCGACACTCATTCTTGGAATATGGCTCTGCGTTCTGTTTTACGCGAGGATCCCGATGTTGTTTTGATTGGTGAATTGAGAGATTACGATACTATTGCTTCTGCTATTACCATTGCTGAAACAGGTCATTTGGTACTTGGTACACTACACACTTCTACGGCTGCTCAAACAGTAGATAGAATTATTGATGTTTTCCCCTCTCATCAACAGGATCAGGTTCGCACTCAGTTAGCTTCTACTTTGAGCTTAGTAGCCTCTCAACGTTTGGTTCCCAGAGCAGATAATAGCGGTTTGCAAGCGGTTTTTGAGTTGTTGATTGCCAATTCAGCAACGCGCAATTTGATCAGAGAAAACAAAACTCATCAAATTGATAATGTTATTCAAACCTCGGCTGAGGAGGGAATGATGTTGATGGAAACAAACTTGGCGAGTCTAGTCAATCAAGGTGTAATTTCCAGAGAAAAGGCTTTGCGCGCGGCGATGAGACCCAATGTCTTAATACGTTTATTGGGCAATCAAGAGTCATAAAATCAAGCTTTAATTATGTCAATTTTTTCATATACGGCCAAAAATACTCACGGAGAAGTAATCAAAGGCAAGGTAGAGGCACAAACCAAAGCTCAAGCTGCCTCGATGCTATTTAGTCGCAATTTATTGGTGATCAAGATTTCTCCTATAGGAGATTCTAGTTTAGCTTTTGTGACTGAAGCATTAAACAAAGTCAAACACGAAGACTTGGTCAATTTTACTCGTCAATTATCTACCATGATTAGTGCTGGTTTGCCGTTGGCGACAGGACTGACTATCCTACGTGAACAAAACAATCCAGCCATGGCAGAGGTAGTGACTGATCTTTTACGCGAAATAGAAGGCGGAAATACTTTTGCCAAATCACTGGAAAAGCAACCAGATGTTTTTGATAGAATTTATATTCAGCTTATCAAAGCAGGAGAATTGGGTGGAGTGATGGATAAGGTTCTGAGCAAATTGGCCGAAAACTTGGAAAAAGACAAAGAATTTCGAGCCAAGACCAAAGGAGCCATGATCTATCCAGTAATTGTTTTGGTTGCGATGTTGGTTGTGGGTTTTATCATGTTGGTTTTTGTGATTCCCAAATTGACGGCCATGTACCAAGATTTTGGAGCAGAATTACCTCTACCTACCTTGATTTTAATCGGGCTTGCCAATTTTGCCTCTCGTTTTTGGTGGCTGTTTATTCTTTTATTAATTGGTGGCGGTGCTATTTTTAAGAAATGGTCCAAGACCATTACTGGCCAAAGAAAAATCGACTCGATTTTACTTAAAGTTCCCATTATTGGCACTCTCCGGCAAAAAATTATCTTGACCAATTTCTCCAGAACCCTGTCATTGCTTTTAACTTCTGGAGTGCCATTATTAAGTTCCTTGGGGATCGTATCTGAGGCAGTAGACAGTATTTTGTATCGTGAGGCTTTACAAGAGGTAAATAAAAAAGTGGAAAAAGGAGTGTCACTTTCTAGAGCCATGTCAGTTTATGATTTATTTCCCGGCATCTTGCATCAAATGTTGAGTGTGGGTGAGGAAACCGGTAAATTAGATGAGGTATTATTGAAATTATCCAGTTATTTTGAGGCAGAAAGCGAGCAAGCAGTCAAAAACCTGACTTCGGCTATGGAGCCACTCATCATGGTGGTCTTAGGTTTGGGTGTGGGCGCGATGGTAATTGCCATTATTATGCCTATCTATAGTTTGACCAGTCAATTTTAGACAAGTGACTGATTTTTTGATTCACACGTTTCCATTTGAGTGAAAATTATACCCTTGTTTTCACAAGCGCTCGTTTTAAAAGACCAGTCACTTGCTCAGTAGACTCATTTTAGTGTACAGTTATAGATGATAGAAATTAGTAATTATGCAGTTGTGGGTTAATTAATGGGTAATTTAAATAATACCAGGGAGGAAATATGAAAATACTGCCTTTTTTAAAAAATCTTCAATCACGAGTCAAACTCGGTGGTGGTAGTGGTGGTTTTACCATGATTGAGCTCTTGATCGTGATTGCTATTTTGGGTATCTTGGCGGTGGCGGTGCTATCAGCCATCAATCCAATTGAGCAAATCAATCGTAGTCGAGATACTGGTAGTCGCTCTGATGCAGAGCAATTGATCAGTGCCATTGACCGCTACTACGCCTTCAATGGTTACTATCCATGGCAAACTGGAGCAGATGATCTAACTAACGTTGATTTGGCTTGGACGAAATTTGATACTACGCTTTTAAAAGATAGTGGTGGGACTTGTTTTGTGGGAGAGAAACTTGGTACAGCTACTACGGCTGGTTGTACGGGTGCTGACGAGTTGAAACAGAGTTTCTTGGAAAGAGTATCAAAAACTACCTATAACGCGTTGTATATTTACAATGACGGTAGTCAAGGTAGTAGTACTTATGCTTGCTTTGCTCCCAAATCTCAAGCCTTTGTTCAAGAAACGGAACAACGCCTTGATCCAGATGGTGATGGTACTTTGGATAACTACCCCACTGATTATCCGGCCACTGATGCGATCGGCAATACTGCTCAATGTGGTACTGGTGGCAACTGTGTGTGTCTACCATAAGGTTGGAAGTTAAATCAAAAAATAAAAAACCCCGAACTTAAACTTCGGGGTTTTTAGTTTCTCTGCTGTTGGTTTAGATTTGCTCTCCTCTCCCCTGATTTAGTATACTGAACTCATGGAGTTTTCTTGGCCGATAGCAATCACGGTTTTTTTACTGGGTACTGCAGTGGGCAGTTTTCTAAATGTATTGGTTTATCGCATGTTGAGAAATGAAGATTGGATTAGGGGCAGATCATATTGCGAGACTTGTCATAAACAGATTTCTTGGTATGAAAATATTCCGATCTTATCCTATCTTTGGTTAAAAGGTCGTTGTTCTCGTTGTCAAACGTTGATTAATCCTATTCATCCTACTTTGGAGTTGTTGACGGGCGCACTTTTTTTATGGTGGTATGTAGAAGGCTGGCAAGTATTTATGGCCAAAGCCTGGCTATTGCCTATCTTGCAACCATTGTTTTGGTTAGTAATTGGTCTGGTTTCAATTACTATCATTATTGCTGATTTCAGAGAAATGATCATTCCTCGTTGCTCAGTCTCTCTTTTGATTATTCTTACCCTGCTTTATCGGTTAGTTTTAATTCTCACGGGTGAAATGCAAGCGGTTGATCTTTGGTGGAGTTTGCTTTGGTCACTGATTTTGGTTTTAGTTTTCTTTTTTTTATGGTGGGTTACCAAAGGCAAGAGTTTTGGTTTTGGTGATGTACAACTAGCTTTGCCACTAGGCTTATTATTGGGCAGTTGGCAGAGAATCGTGATTGGTATTTGGCTGGCTTTTTTGATTGGAGCAGTAGTTGGTTTGTCATTAGTTTTTTCAAAAAAGAAAGGCTTTCGTCAATCAATTCCCTTTGGACCATTTTTGATTTTAGGTACGGCTTTAAGTTTGCGCTGGGGTTGGCAATTATGGGAAGCTTATCTTAAATTGATTGGTAGTTAAAAAAGAATAAAAAATCTATGAGAGTGCTAAAAATTTTTTTCAGTTTTGTTTTCGCTTTGTTAATCTTGGGGTCTTTGAGCTGGCTTTCTTGGCGTGAAATTCAACTTTACCGAGCAATTAGTCAAGTCAGATCTTCTGCAAGAAAAATGCGCGAACTGCAACCCAGCGGTCAATTTAGTCAAAATTGTTTGATATATGGTGGCTCACCAGTTGATAGCCAAACTTTGACTAGAACACAATTGCGTTTTATTTCAAATAAAGATTATGTTTTGGAAATAGTTTGTCAAACAAACGAATCTTTGCGTCAATTAGTTGAAGAAGCTACTTTGCCAATGCTGGTAAATAAAGATTCCAATCAATCTGGTTTAATCTTTGGTCAAAAACAACATGGTGTGACCTTGTCGATTTTGGGCAGAACTGGAGTAGTTTATGAAGGAGAATCATTTATTCAAAGTGCTACACGTTATCGGGTTGATGATGGTTTGATTTTGGATCAAGGTCCAGTTACTGCTTGTACTGGTTATGGTTTTACTTGTTGTGACGAAACTTATCAATTGGGTCAGAATGAACAAAATACTCAAGCTTTGGATTGTCCCAAATCTTGTTATGAAAGTTGCATCGAAAAGCCAGTAATCTTGAGTTTTCATAGTCTTCCCTCTTACTCTTCGGCAGAAAAAATAATCCAAATTCAATCTGGTGAGCAGGTTGAGTTTTTTTATACAGTCAATGATATTCAGGGAGACTTGCTCACTAGAAGATTTGCTAGTCAAGAAGAGTGGTCTGATACAAGTTGGTCAGAGAAGCTAATTCGTGTCATAGAAAGTTTTTTTAATCAACAGCCAGTGACTGATAGTTTGGAAAAAATTATTGTTTCTTTTGGTGACAAAGAAACCGCAGAGCTCTCTGACTTGCAAGGATCGGTTGTACACACCTATACTTGTAATCAGCGCTTGTGTGTTTATAACGCTACTATTCAAGCCATGACCAAAAACAAGATTACTAGTTCTTTGGATCAAGACAGTAGTATTCAAATACAAGTACAAGGACAATAAATTATGATAAAGTTTTCTCCCTCAAGATTTTCCCCAGGTTTTAGTTTGTTGGAGTTGTTAGTAGTAATTTCTATTATTGGAATCTTGATTGCCATCAGCACAGTTGCTTTTACCACTGCCCAAAGAACTAGTCGTGATTCTCGTCGTCGGTCTGATATCAAAGCAATGCAAGATGCTTTTGAACAATATATGGCTGACAATGGCACTTATGAAGCTTGTGCAACCATGGCAGCCTATGATAATGGCTCTGGCTCGATCATGCCGGCTGGTTTGCCGATTGATCCGCGCAATTCCGGGGATCATGTTTATAACACCAGCACTGGTTGCACGACCAGTGGTTATTGTGTTTGCGCGCTTTTGGAAAGTGGGTCTGGTAATGCAGCTGCTCCTCTTGCTGATGCGTGCAATTATGTGAGTGGCGGTGATTATTATTGTTTATCTGATCTTCAATAAAATTCAAAACAAGTCAAATAAGATTGATAAATCAATTAAAAAGAAATAAAAAAATATGAGAAAACCCTCTACCCCTTCTGGTTTTACCATGATTGAGTTATTGGTGGTGGCCACAATCATGATTGTTTTGACCACGATTGGTTTGATCAGTTATCGCAGTGCCATCCAAAACAGTCGCAATGCCAAACGAAAAACAGATTTACAAATCACTCGCCAAGCCCTAGTTCTTTATCGTAGTGATAATGGTTGTTACCCGGCAGATAATACTTTTTTGGGAATGCTGAATACCATTACTGGCTACATTAACGAAACTCCTTATGATCCACTGGGTTCTGCAGGAGCTCCACTTTATATCTATACACCCATTGATGCCGGTAGTTGTGGCATTGGTGAAGCGACTGGATTTGTTCTGGAAGCAAGTTTAGAACCGGACAATACAGCCTATACAGTTGAGAATCCGTGAGGGATAGAAAAATAAAATCATGATCAAAAAAAATATTTTTTTTCCAGTTGGTTTTTCTTTAATTGAACTGTTGGTAGTAGTAGCTATTTCCATGATTTTATTGAGCGTGGCAATTAGTTCACTGATTACTTTCAATGAACGCAGATCAATCACCAATGCTGTAGATGAATTAAAAAGTCAAATTCAAACGGCTCAATCTAAAGCACAAGCCGGTGATTTGGGAGGGTGCAATCAGTTGGCTGGTTATTCATTGCAAACTTATCTTAATGGTAATGTTACCGAGATATCCATGCAAGCAAGCTGTGGGGTGGGTATTCCTGACACTGCTCAAATTCAATCTTTGCCGGCTGGAGTGACCGTGACTCCCGATTTGGATGCTAATTTTCAAGTTCTCAATGCCGGAGTACAGTTGCCAAGTGGGGTGGCCAGTCAAGATTTCACGATCGCCAATAACACTCATAGTTATGTTTTTACTTTGTATCGAGAAGGTAGAACCAGTGAAGGAGCGTGGCAAGAAAATCAATTACCGGTAGGACCGGTATCACCGTTTTAAAAAACAAAAAATGAAAAAATGGTTTAACAAAAAATTACTCAATCAGACCGGTTCTAGCTTGATTGAGGTGATTGTAGCTACTGGTGTTATCGCTTTGGTGTTGACGGCGCTAGTAGCTGGTATGACTGTTTCTTTACAGACTAGTGCAGAAGCAAAATATCGCTCGCAAGCTATTAAGCGAGGTCAGGAAGCGATGGAGGTTTTTCGCAGAGAGAGAACTTTATTGGGTTGGCATGGTTTTATTAATCAATTTGGTAGTGGTGGTACTTACTGTTTGCAAACGCTACCAGCACCAAGAGGAAGTTTTACTTTGGGTGAATGCGCAAGCAATGAGAGTTTAGTCATATCAGGACTTGATTTTTATCGAAATGCAATCGTCAGCGTGGACAATACTGATCCCACCAACGCCCAGATGAAGGTGGAAATAGTGATTACTTGGAATTCTGGTCGAACCGAGCACAACATCGATTTAACTCAGGTTTTTCGTCAATGGGATTAAATGAAAAGCTAACCTTTTTTTTAATTAATTATTGCGTAGAGTCACTCCCGACTGAAAGGTTTCTTGAGCTGTTTCTCGGTCAGCACTCTCCCCTGCTCCAATCTGTAACTGAAATGAAATGCCGATATAAAAAGAGGATTCTTCTCCAGTCAAACAAACAAATTCTAGGTTTGACAGGTTAGTTTCATCAGAAGTCAAATAATAATAATCATTGATGGCACTAGAATAAGAAGCAATTTTGGGATTTTCCTCTGGATAAGTCTGGAGAGTAGTAATGAAACCATCAAAACCCTCTACGGCAAGACTGGTCATGGGATTGTTTGGATCATTATTGCAAGTAGTGGCTCCGTCCAGAGATGGTGCCAAACGCCGAGCATTACGTAAAATAAACTCTATATTTGACAGAGCATTTTCTCCTTCACTTTTTACTTTTTGTTCAATGCTAGTCTTTTGGGAAGTGATCAAAAAAGTCATCAAGATGGAGGTGACGGCTAGCATAATAATCACGGTTAGAGAAGTTACTACTAGTAGTTCTATCAAAGTAAAGCCGGCGGATTTTTTCAGCATTTTCATTTTTATTGTAGCGATTTTTGGCATAGTTAGGGAGTTGAAAACCGCGGTTGAATTTCACGAATATTAAAATGAGCAGATTTCATCAAAGTGGGAATGTTGACCATAAAATCAGGGCGAAAAACAAAAGTTTCAGTAGGAGTAGTATTATTGACGCTATTATCTTCAAGTTTGGCAAAACTTCTTTGTAAATTAATTCCGGTCCATCCCACAAAAGTACCAGCAGCAATGAATTTTTTGTCTGGATTGGTCAAATAACTTTGTACCCAGATAGTTCCATCAGTAATAAAAACACCTTCTATCAAGGGAGTATCTGGGGAAGCTGAATCAGTATTTACATTTGCGTAACCTACATGAGGAGTAATAATTACGTCTCCTTGGCTAATAAAAGCCAGAAAGCCTCTACCCCCCCTCTCCACCGTAATCAGCCGATTTTCTGCTCCTGGCTGATCGTCAATGATCAAATTTCCTTCCAAGAAGACAATAATTTGTTCATTGGCAGTTAAGTGCCACTGATTGCCCTCTCCGATAGTCAGATCACCACTTTGATGGTAAATAGCTGGATAATTTGCTACGGTTGGTTTCTGAGAGCTGGGCAAAGGCATTGCTTTTGCAGACATTTTTTTATAAAAATAGGCATAATTTTCCGTAGGCAAACTTATACCAAGTGCAAAACCTTGATCAGAATTAGAGCGCTGATCTGGATCATGAATAAAGTTTCCACCGGTTGCGTGAGTATAAATAATTCCGTCACTACTAAAAGCAAAACCGGGACTATCCAGAGTTGTTTGATTATCATCACCGATCAATGCCGGCAAACAGCCAGCAGTAGTATTGCAGTATCCAGGCGTTCCAGCCAAACTTACGGGAATTAAACTCTGGATATTATATTTGGAAAAAACATTGCCGCCTCGTACTTGCCACCAGGCGTTATTTTGTACATTAGCTCGTTTGACAAAGACATTGATCGGTCCAGGAGTGGCTGGATTTTGATTGGTAAAAACACATTGATACGCATCCAAAGGATTGGCGTTACAGGCACACTGCCAAGCATTGGTTGGATCCGGTGGAGGATAAGGCAGACTAATAGTGACTGAATAATCAGGATAGTTGCCTTCTACTTGAACAGAATAAGTATTATCAATTACATTACCAGAGTTTTCTTCTCCAGGCCTACTGGCTTTGATTTTGAAACCCACTCCGCTCACTTGTGTAGTAGTCAGGCCAGCGCAGCGATTATCAGTACTCTCAAAACCCACAGGTGTGGCATTTTCATCAACAAAGATTCCCCCACCAAAGCCAGCAGCACTGACTATTTGACTTGAACGAATCAACACGAGAAAAAAACTCAAACCAATCAAAATGATTTTTCGCATTAATATCAGTGTACAAGAAATCTTCTTTGCTAGAAACTCGGTTCGATTTCTCGCCAACTCATTTGAGCAGACTTAATTTGTCTGGGAGCATTGATGATAAAGTCAGGGCGGAAAATAAAGACTTCGGTGGCAGCAGCGCTATTTAGTTCTGGACTCACTCCGTCATCAAAATTCCTCTGTAAATCTACTCCGTCCCATCCCACAAAAGTACCAGCCCCAATAAATTTTTTATCAGTGACTCCTGTTTGACCAGCAATGGTTATCAAACCATCAGCTACAAACACTCCCTCTACATTGGCCACATTGGCAGTAGCGGCATTGGTATAAATATTGTCATAACCTACATTGGCAGAAATAGTGAGATCTCCACGGACAACAAACATCAAGAAACCATCTCCTCCAGAAGCTACGGTAGTGAGTCTATTCTCTCCTCCTACCGTATCATCGATAGTCAAATTACCATCTACAAAAACAATGATTTGTTCTGTATTGTTTAAATTCCAGGAATTGGTCTGATCAATATTTAAGTTTCCGGAATAAAGATAAACTCCCAAATTGTCACTGCCGACAATGGGTTTTTGAAGATTGGTAAGAGTTTGAGCTGAAGCACCAAATTTATTGTAGAAATAGTCGTAGTTTTCCAAAGGTACTCTTACTCCCAAAGCCTGACCTTGAACAGCACTGCTTCGACCATCTACCTCATGGATATAGACTCCAGAACTGTCACTGGTCACGATTGCACCAGTATTTACCAAGGGAAAACCAGCACTATCTACTGTGCCTGATGGATCACGCAACATCAAGGCAGGATTGCAAGTAGGCAGACTACAAGTAGCAAAAGGAATCTTGGATTGAATATTGTCTGAGGCCCAAGAACTGCCACCCAAAGTTTGGAACCAGGCAGAAGTTATTTCATTGCGTTTGACAAAGAAATTGATGAAACCCTGATTTGGTTGTTGATTGGTATACAGACAGCGGAAGGGATTGGAAGGATCGGCATTACAAGCACACATCCAGGCATTGTTTGGATCTGCTGGTGGAAACTCTAGTTCCAGGGCAACGGTGTAATCACTATTACTGGTATTGGCGACAATAGAATAGGCAGTGTTGTTGATGATTTTGGATTGATTTTCTCCAGTCCGATTGAGAGTCAATAGACCATTAGTAATTGAAGCGGCAACTGCGGTGCTACCGGTACACAGATTATCTGTTCCGCCAATGCCTGAAGCAATGGCATTTTCATCCATGTAAAAATTACCTCTAAATCTTTGCACTGGTGTAGGCGTAGGGGTGAGCGTGGGCACTATTGGTGCGGTTACGTATAAAATCTTATCGTCGTAGCACATCGACACCCCAGACGCATATACCCTAGCCCGCAAAGTTACGCTTCCGGAAGTATCTCCACTAGTAGCTACAGATTTCCACCCATCTGCTCTTACAGTATCATCCAAAGGATCTAGTGTTAATGTGCCAACCCCAGCTATTTTTCGAAAAGTTACTTTGGTGGCAATCATATTGTTTTCATTTACCACCGCTATCAAGCTTTTTGTATCATTTTCTCCCGCCACAAAATCTCCTGTAAGCGCATTTAGTGTTACCGTACAACTAGGCGTGGTAGGTGTAGGCGTGGGTGTAGGCGTAGGTGTAGGCGTGGGTGTAGGCGTTCCCCCTCCTCCAGTGGGTGTGGGGGTGGGACAAGGAATAATCTGAAAGAGAGTGCTATCTGTCGTACACTCACAGTAGAGAAAGCCCGCATCATCACACTGATCAGCACACCAGGTATAAGTCCCCGCACAATTATTTCCTCCAAGAGGACAATTCTCACAGGAGATAGCACACTGGTAATCGCTGTTGCAGTAGGTGGTTTGACCCTGACAATCAGTAGCGCAACCCGTTCCAGCTGGAGCATAATAATCACACCCATATTCTCCTGGTGTAGTACAAATGTTTGGATCAGTAATAGTTGGATACACAGTTTGGGCAAGAGCCTGCTGGACAGAAGTAAACAGGAAAACAATAGCCAAGATCACTAGACTGAGTTTGGACAAAAATTTCATCCCACTCATTTAATCAGGTTAAAAGAGCAACTTCAAGCGTGATTGCTAGTTATTGCCAATAATCCATTGGAAATTGAGGTGTTGCTGCCATTAATATTTCGTATTGAAGAGAGTTGATATCTTCTGGAGAGGCTGGCCCCACAAAACCCAATCCTCCAAGCTCTTTAATTTCAGGAAACTTGGTATTGAATAGATCTACTAGATCGGGATTGCTAGCCAAAGGTCCCCCTTCTGAAGCATGATAAAGCTCGTCTGGGGCACTGGCTTCGGAAACGAAATCAGGACCGATGAACTGACCAGAAACTGAGCCGGTAAAATTACCATAGGCAACATAGGGCATTGGTCTGGCGGTCATAGAAAGACGATCTTCAGAATTATTAGTTTGACCTAGAAAGACCCCATAAACTAAATTCCTGGGAGTTTGATTGCCTGGTCTATAATCTTCTTCCCATGGCCACTCTGGTCCAAAAATATAGTGGAAGAGAACCGAGGTTTTACCATCGGGCATAAGCATTTGTTGGGTGCCAATGAGAGCCTCTTTGCCCTCTGGGGTAGTTGTTCTGCTAAAGTTTGTCCAGCGACGGGGATCAGTTTCATGGGTAATGATGTCTTTCATTGCAGTCCAAGCGTCGTCGTTTGTGCCATGAGTAATGCCGACGAGTTGAATAGTATAATCATATTGAATACCTGTACTCAAAACCCACCAAAGATCATCTAGCACCAGTGTCCCCTCGGGGAAGGGTTGGGCGACGAGAGCCTCAGAAATGAGTAGTCGGCCAGATTCGATGTCTGCCAAGTCGATTTCTGGGTAGTTTTCAGTTTCTCTGGCGTCAGTGAATATTTCCAGAGGAGCGACCCATTGACCGGTTCTTTCCAGGAAGAAGTAGATGACTTCTCCCTCGGTGTTTTTGATGGTCAGGACATGTTCTACACCAGCCACGATGGTGTCTCTGGCTTCAAAAGCTTCCTGGGGGAAACTGAGTGTTTCTTGGTCTGCGGTGGTGATGGTGATGGTGGCTGCTTCGGTAGAGCGAATTACTACTTTGTTTTCTCGGTTGATGAGTTGGGTGCCGTCTTCTGTTGATTGAATGGTGTAGCCTGCTTCTCTGAGAGCTGATTGTTGACTGGTGAAAGACTCTGGAGTGGCCGAGATTACTTCGGTGGGTTTGACGGTGGGAGTGGGAATCTGATTAATGTCATCTGGATCTTCGTCATCAGGATTGGAAATATCAGGATCTTCATCTATGACAACGGCTGTGGGGTAGTTGTTATTGATTTCCGGTGGTGAAACTTTACAAGAAACAGCAATAAGGGCCAAAAGAGCGGTAGCAGACAGACCAATTACTTTTTTGGTTTGATTACTACTATCATAATTTCTATTCTCCCAAATCAATTGTAGTGCCTGTTTTTCTGCGTCTTTGGCTTTGAACTTGGCCACTGCTTTTTTGGTTTTATTGGCAAACCCTTTTTCCGGTAGATTATTTACTATCAAATGAAATCTAGCAGCTGTTTCTAGAGCTAAAGTTAACTGGGCGGATAAAGTCAATTCTTGAGGTTTGATTTCTTCAAATTTACTATCAGAAGCAATGCCTCGTATCAATCCTCTTCTGCTAACACGAAGAGTAATAGGATTTTTTTGGTTCGGTTCTGGAATTTTCTCAATCAGAGTGGCTAATTGTTCCACAGAAAGCCGATCAAGGTTGTCTATTTCAGCGGGAAAGACAAGCTTGCCGGCTTCGATCAGAGCTTTTACATATTTAGCAACAACTTCTTCTACCTGTTTTTTACCTTGGAAATCTTTAAGTTCAAAGTGATGCTGAACTTCAATAGGATCTGATTCGGCTTCAGGCGATTTAGGTGCGATAGAGTTTAACTCTTTTTCTGCCATCTTTATCTAGTGGAAAGTATACCACTAGTGAGAAATTTGAGCAAATTTATTGCCAGAATTGTCTAGTAACTTCAATGATGATTTGGTCAGCTATTTTATCAGGCACATCACGTACATCAGTGACATAAGAAATAGCTACACCATTACCGATTTCCATTTGGGTATAGGCAATGACAGAGGTTTTACCATCACTATTTAGAGTTACTCGCGTTTTTTCTAACTCGGCTTTGGTTAATTCAAAAACAACGGTTGTTTCTGGTGTGCCTTTGTTTAGTTCCAAAACTAGAGCAACATCGTCTGGATTGGTAGCTTCTTGTGTGTACCAATTTGCAAGCAAACCACTGTAGGTAGTGCGCAGAGAGCCCATTACCAGCAGAGAACTTTTGGGGTCGGCATCAGATAACTCTCCAGTTGTTTCAGCAACTTTTTGTTGATCTATCTTTACTCCTGGTATGAGACTAGTAGGTTGATTAGTTTTTTCTGCTTGTTGATTGTTTTTTCGTGAGATAGCTAGAGCTATCCAGACGCTGAAAATAATGACGGCTACGATAATGCCAGCAATCAAGATGGGTGATTTCCACTGAATTTCTTCATCTTCTTTAGTGGATTTTGGCAGAATTGGTTTGGAAAACACAGAATCAGTCATGCGAGTGATTTGAAGTTGGTTGATTATTTGCTACTTTCACTAGTATAGCTATCTTTATTTACGTTTGACAATAGTGGGTTGTCTGCCTTGCGTTTTCTCTTGCTCTTGGTTACAATCGCAAAGTTAGTGCAAAAAGAAAATAAAGAGATAAAAGAAAGAGAAAAATGGCAGCAGTACCCAAAAATAAAATTACTAGAGCCGAGCGTGGCAAGCGTCGGGCCGGCAACAAACCAAAACTTAAGAAAGATCTCAACACCAAAATGCCTTTACATAAAAAAGGTATTATGGCTTCTATTTTTAAAGCAACGGGAATGGATAAGGAAGAATAATTTGAAGTTGGTCAAAAAAGATACTGCTTGCATTTTTTCCACCTCTCCCCTACTGTGTAATTTATGACTGACGCTATTGACCCCAGACATGAGAAACGCGTGCAATTGATGCAAACTTTGTTTGCGCTGATGTTTACCAAAGAAATCAAAATTCAAGATCAAGAAACTCCCAATATTGATGATCACAAAGAAGAAAGATTGGTAGGAGATGAAATTCAAGAAACTGCAGAACTACCATATTTTTCAGAAGCGCAAGCGATCTTGGATCAAATAGCACAAATTGATCAACAAATCATTGAACACGCCTCAGAAAGACCTCTGGCAGAAATCAATCAAGTAGATTTGGCGATCATGCGTCTAATTATTTTTGAAGCCAATACCCAACAAACCCCCAAAAAAGTACTGGTTGACGAAGCCATAGAATTGGCCAAAGAATATGGTACTGATAGTTCATCAAAATTTGTGAATGGTGTATTGGGCAAAGTATTATTGGGTGAAAATAAAATTAAATTAGCAAAAAATAATTAATAATAAAAAAATAATAAAAAAGCAAAAATTATGCAAAATGAAATTTTTGAACAATTGAGAGAATTATTGGCGATGGCTACCGGTCATAATACCGAGGAAATTTTTCCAGAAAGTCAGTTGGAAGTAGATTTGGGCATTAATTTGGAAGAAGATTTTGGTAGATTGCTGGCGATCATCAATCATGAATTTGGGATCGAGCTAGAAGCCATTCACGTACTCAATGAATTGGAAGAAGCAGAAGATACGGTGGAGCAATTGGCCAAATTAATCGAAGAAGAAGTAGAATTAGGCTAAAGAGCAAAAATCCAAAGTTAATCAAAAATGCTACCAAAATTTAAAAACAAACAATTACTGGCCACTGCCCTTTCTCATCGCAGTGCTTTCAATGAAACCGATTCGGGTACTAGTGCCTTGGAATCCTATGAACGCTTGGAGTTTTTGGGCGATGCTGTTTTGGAATTGGCAACTACGGAGTGGCTTTATAAAAAATATGCTACTGAACCAGAGGGAATCTTGACCGCCTATCGCAGTTCTTTGGTGAAAACCACTACCCTGGCAGAAACTGCCCGCGAACTTAAGTTGGGCGAGCAGATGTATATGAGTCGTGGCGAAGAAGCAACTGGTGGTAGGAAAAATATTGGTTTATTGGCTGATGTTTTTGAGGCTGTGATTGGTGCTTTGTATTTGGATCAAGGTTTTGTGGCAGTCGAAAAATTTTTACATCAGCATCTTTTTCCCAAATTTGAAGAAATTAAAAAGAATAAACTTTATCGCGATCACAAGAGTTTCTATCAAGAAGTGATTCAAGCAGAGAGTTTGCCCACTCCCGTTTATGAAGTGGCTGAGGCTATTGGTCCAGATCACGACAAGGTTTTTACGGTCAATGTTTTGGTAAATGGGAAGATAACTGGTAGTGGCACTGGCAAAAGCAAACAAATAGCACAACAAGCAGCAGCCAGACAGGCGCTTGAGAAATTTGAAGAAGAAAGGTAGAATCACCCCCTAATATATTTAATAGTCTAAAGTTTGAACCTAAATAGAAAAAAATATGCTCAAAATTAAATTAGCTCACTTTGGTAAACGCAATCAATCACATTTTCGAATCGTGGTTAATGAAGCCAGAGATAAACGCGATGGTAGTTACGTGGCTCTTTTGGGTCATTATATTCCTGCCCAAGAACCTAAAATCTTGGAAATTGACGTCAAAGCTTATCAAGCCTGGATAGCCAAAGGTGCTCAACCCACCGAAACCGTGGCCAATCTTTTTGAGCGTTACCAGTCCAAAAATCCTTTTCCTGCCAAGCCCAAAAAACCTTCTCGTAAAACTTTGGCAAAAGCCGAAGCTGCCAAAAAAGCCAAAGCAGAAGAAAAACCAGCCGAAGAAATTAAAATCGAGCAACCAGCCGAGAAAACTCCTGTTGAAGAAACACCCACTGAAGAAAAGCCCGTTGAAGAAGCAACCGTTGAACAAGCACCAGCCGAAGAAAAGCCCGTTGAAGCAAAACCAGTTGAAGAAACACCCACTGAAGTAGTACCAGTAACCGAAGAAAAATGAAAAATTTTGTTGAATATCTGCTCGTTCGCTTAGTTGATCACCCCGATGATTTAGTTGTAGAAGAAGAACAGACAGACGAAGGTTTGGTTGTTCATATCAAAGTACACGCTGATGATATGGGTCGCGTAATTGGTCGCAGTGGCAACGTAATCAAAGCGATTCGCAAGTTGGTGCAAGTCAAGGCAGCCAAAGATGATTTGCAGGTCAGAGTTTTACTAGACGAATAATTATTCTGTAAGTTCTTCCAAGCCCAATGTTTCCTCCAAATTCGTAACAGTCAGTCCTTGAATACCAAACAGATCATCATTGTTACCGCTGATAATCGTTGTTTGTCCTTCAATTTTGGTTGGTGAAAATTCCAAAATAGCTTGAAACACTCTTTTTTCTTCTTCAGAAATAATGGGGAGAGCAGAAGACAGGGTAGAAGAGATGGGCTTGGTGTAGTAATAAGCGCTCAGTGACAAATCAGCTCTAGTGGCATTTTCAATCAAAGGGTCATTGACCTTGCGATCAATAGTCAAACTATTGATAGTGGTCAAAGGAGAAACTCTTTCGATCAGATCCATAAACATTCTCACTTGTGGCAACGGACCAACAACGGTTAATTCCAAGTCCAATTGGTCATAATCAGATTTAATCTTTTTTTGATTGGCAGTTTTATCTACTTGAGTGCTATCGCTGGCAATTTCTCCAGGATTTATCTCAAATTCTGTAATAGAAACTCTTGTTTCTCCAGCTACGCTATTCAAGTTATTCAAAACTTCCAAAAGTGGTTTGTGGGAAGGCAAAACACGATTAATTTGTTCTGCTTGAGCGAATTCTGGAGAAAATTTTAATTGTGCCAGTTCTTGAACTTTACGATCCAGTTGGGCAATTTTGTCATTTTCTTTTTTCAATTGGCGGTTGGTTGCCAGAGCATTGGTAGTTTGATTATAAGTGAGAATAATCAGAATGAGAGTTGTCAAACCAAAAGCAATAGCCAGAAGCAAATCTCTTCTGGTATTGAGCAATAATTGCCAGTTAAAATCGCTGAAGCGATTAAGCTTTGCCATAGCTTATTTATCTCTTTCTTTTTTCAGTTCTACCGCAATATCCAAACTATAATTGCCAGTTTCATCTCGTCTCAAGCCACTTTGAGAAACAGAACTAAAAACATTTTTTACTTCATCAGATTCAAGTACATTCAGAGTATTTTCAAAGGCAAAAACATCCTGACTGGTTAAACGTAGCGATAGCTCATTTCCCTCTCCTCCATAATTCATGCCTGATAAAAATACTTGATCACCAAAAACATTGGAGAAAAAATCAATGGCTTGTTGTTTATTACTCCGACTTTCATAAATTTCTCTGACACTTTTCAATTTTTGAGAAAAAATCAAGAAACTCACTTCCACTGGTTCTTCATCGGCAATTTGTGTTGTAAGAGCTTGTTGGGTGGCATTTGCTTGTCGCAAACGGGTGGTAAGAAAAATATTGGCCCCGATCGCCAAAACAAAGAAACTTAGAGCAATAATAAAAGCGATCGTGGCATAACGACGATAAAGAGTGTCTTGTTTATTGGCTTTGCCCAAAGAAGCTCTGCGTCCAGTAAGGAAATTAATCTCCGACATATTTTAAGCCTCCCTCATTAGCAATCCCATGCAAACGGAAAAAGCTAATTGATTTTGAGTGGGGATTTCTCCGGTGGCAGTAGCAAAAGGAGCTGCAAGTAAAATTTCCAGGTTGAGGGTACTAGTAAGATGTTCTACTAAACCTGGTAATTGTGCCGATCCGCCGGTTAAAACCAAGCGCTGAATTGTATTTTGAGGAGCTTGGTCGGCAAAATAACGCAAAGCTTTTTGAATTTCTCCAGCTAGATTATTGATAGTGGGCAACAAGGCATTTTTTACTTTACCTTCAAATTGATCTGCGTTGAGTCCATAGGCGCGCTTGTATTGTTCAGCTTGTTGTAAATCTAGGCCTACTGTTTGTTGCAAAGTATTGGTCAGAAGATTGCCGACTCCTTTGTGAGTAAAAACAAACTGAATTTCTCCGTTTGCTACCACCATGATATCCATATTGGTTGCTCCCAAATTAATAACCATGGTGGCTGGTTCTTGTTGATCAATACCTAAAGAGCGCAGTACCGAGAGCATTTGAGTTTCCAAAAAACTTGGCTCAATACCAGCATTGGTAAATAAAGCAAGATAGCGTTCTACCAAAGGTTTGCGAGTGCCAGTTAATAAGACACGCATTTGTGCTTGTTCATTATTTTTTTGAGAAAGACTGGATTTTGGCGGACGATATAAAACTTTGTATTGTAAAGATAATTCTTCTTTGGGAATAGGAATGTGTTGTTCTGCTTGCCAACCAATTGCAGAAGCAAGCTCGGCATCGGTGAGAAAAGGAATGGTGATTACTTTGGTAGAGACTGCAGTTTCTGGCAGACTCAAACGAATGTCCGTATGGGGTAATTTATTTTCAAAAATGGTGTTATTGATTAGTTCGCTGAGTTGTTCTGTTTGCAAATCATCAGTGGGCATGGCCACTCCAAAATTATTTGGTATTTCTATGGTACGCAAAATATTGGGAGTTCCATCAGGATCGGCAGCGATCGCTTTTATTGCATAAGTTCCAATGTCGATAGCTGTGGCAGGCATGATAGTTTTTCTTTAATTTTTAATAATCGAACTACCGCTCACCAAAGCATATTCCATGAAAGCTGGGGCCGTGGAGAGAGTGCGTTTTACTTCAAAAGATCTGGTTTCTTGACCGGCTAAAGTGTTTTGAGCCTGAGAATTGATCGTAAATTGACTAACAGCTGGCGAACCAACGATTTTTATATCAGTGTCGTTGTAAACAGGTTTGACTCGCACAAACTCATCCGTATCAGTAGTAAAGAGAGTGTAGCCGTAATTATAAGGAGTAGGTCCTGGATCATTGGCAATAAAATTGTCTCCCCTAGTACTAGCCCCACTACAGTTTCCAACTGCGTAATGACGCACGGTAATTGTGCCGGCATTATTGTTATAAACAGACAAAATAAGTGAGGCAGTTTCTTCGCAGGTTGCTTCAATCGCCCAATAAAAACTTATACTACCAGCAGCAGGTAAAACCAGCTCAGTGCTAGTGCCTTGTTTGAGATGAGTTTCCAGAGTATTACTTTTATCAATGGTGTAGTTAATATCAGTATTGCTACCAGATAAATCTAGTGAAGAAACATCTTCTGAAAGCTCATCTATACTGCCAGTTGATTCTGATTGAAAAATATCAGCTAGTGCTGCTTCTACACCAGCCTCGGCAGCATTGAATACCCTAGTGGTGTCCTGTTGTTGGATCGAGATCTCTGCTTGTTGAGAAGTACGGGTGGCCAGGGATAAACCCAAAGCCAAAACTACGACCATGATCAATAAAACAACTAAACCAATCTGTCCATTTTGTGATTGATAAATGGTGGGAAATTTGAATATTTTTTTTGACATGATTTTTCCTGCTTCCATGATACGAATTCTTGATTCAGGAAACAAGAGTTAGTTAATTTATGATGGTTTTTGGATTAATTAGCCGTAGGGGTAGTTTTTTTATTATTGTCTTGATAGAAAATGAGTGGTTGCCATGTTTTGGCTAGTTTGTTTTGTAATTGATGAGCTTCTTGAATTAGTTTCAAGTTTGTCCAAGAAGCAAATCTCAAGTCGCTCAAACCATGTTGGCGAAAACCAAATAAATCTCCAGCTCCGCGATTTTTTAAATCCTGCTCGGCTAGTTTTAGGCCATCGTGTTCTTGGGAAAAAATCTTAAGGCGTTGAGCAGCTGATTTGGAGAAATTACTCATTGATAATAAACAAAAACTTTCCTGCCCGGCGCGGCCGACACGGCCGCGCAATTGGTGTAAGCTAGCCAGACCGAAGCGCTCTGCCCCCTCGATTACTACGACGTTGGCTGAAGGGAGATCTATGCCTACTTCTACTACTGGGGTGGTGATTAAAACATCAATTTTTTTGGCAAAAACTTGTTCGATGATTGCTTGTTTTTGATCTGGTTTAAGTGAGCCGTGTAGCAAACCAATTTTAAGTTTGGGAAAGCTTTTTTGAAAGTTTGTTTGAATTTCTTTAAATAATTTGGTAGCTGCTGTTACATTGCCCAGTGTTTCGTGCAGTGAAGGTTCGATGAAAGGACAGACAATCAAAGCTTGACCATGAGTGTGAGTGATTTTTTCTGCCAGCCATTGCCAGCCATCAGATCTTTTTTTATGAGGGACTAACCAAGTTTTGGTAGGTTTAATTCCGGGAGGCAACTCGTCAATCACACTCAAACTCAAATGCGAAAACAGAGTGAGCATTAGACTTCTGGGAATGGGTGTGGCAGACATAGTCAAAACGTGAGGTGTTTTATTTTTAGTTTTGAGTGGTGAGCGTTGTTTGACTCCGAACCGATGCTGCTCGTCGTAAATAATTAAACTTGGTTGAATTAAATCCAAGCGATTGATGACAGCGTGAGTACCGATATAGAGTTTTGGACTGATGCTTGGTTTAAATTTGGCAGATTCTTTACTAGTGAGTTGTTCAATTTTCAAATCAGGAAACAATTTTGTTAAACTTTCTGCGTGTTGTTGGGCCAAGATTTGAGTTGGTGCAATCAAAACAGCATTTAATTGATTTTGCCAAACAAAGTGGGCAGCAATGCCGGCCACTACGGTTTTTCCAGAGCCTACATCACCAGTCAATAATCGATTCATGGCAACATCTTTTTGTAAATCGATCAAGATTTCGCGAGTAGCTTTGACCTGGGCCCCAGTTAATTTGAAAGGAATGCTTTTGGGCAACCAAGCTGAGAAGTTATGGGCATCATAATTTTTGAGCTGGAGCGGCTGGGCGCTATGTTCTTTTTGCCATTTAGCTTTGATTTGGTGTGAGTGAGCAATCAATCCCAGCAGTTCTTCTAGCGCCAGCCGCTCCCGCGCAGACTCAACCTCTTTAGTTTCTGAAGGGAAATGTAGAGTTTGCAAAGCCTCAATAAAATTGGGATATGTTTGTTCAGTCAATTTGACAATTTGATCATCAATCACTTGTAAATGATCCACGATTTCTTTGATGATTCTGCGCAATGAACCAATTTTTAATTCCTTGGTTAATTGTGAATAAATCGGTACCAACCGAGCAGTATGAATAGTATCGTCACTAATTATCTCCACTGTTGGCTGAACAAACATACCTCGCTCATTTAACTTGCCAGCAAAATATAATTCACTCCCCTCTTTGAGCTGATTGATCACAAAACGATTATTAAACCAAATGCATTGCAGTTTTCCGCTAGCATCTTCGATGGTAGCGCGCACCGTTCTTCGCCTGCCTTGATAGGAAATATTGGCACGTCGTACCACTGCTTTGATAGTAGCTGGTTCATCAATTTTGAGTTCATTGATAAACACAATATTACTGCGATCTTCATAGCGATACGGCAGTTGCAATGTTAGGTCCAATACAGTTTGAATTTCCACCTGATTAAGCGCTCTTCTCAAAGTTTCCCCAATGCCTTTGACGACTGAAATAGGATCACTAAGTCGATAAATCATTAATAGCAGTGTACGAGAAAAACAATAAAAACCAAAGCAGTGCAATTTTCCTCAACTTTTTCAGTTTTAAAGTAAAGAAAAAACAAAACTAGCAATGCTGGTCATGAGCAATGAAGCAATGGCTATGATCGCAAAAGCCTTGACCATTCTCTCTCTTTGTTTGCGAGTCATCTTAGTCGATTAGTTTATAAATTTTACGTTTACCCACTCGAATAGCATCAACGGTTTGCAGATCAGGAATTTCATTAGGATCATTGATTCTTTGATTGCTGGGCAATAAAGCAGTGCCACCCTGCTCAATCAATCTTCTAGATTGGCTATTGCTTGCTCCACTAGCAAGAGAAACCATCGCAAAAGCAGGTTTGCCAACCAAGACAGCTCTTTTGATTTGCTGCGCTTCATCAGAAATTACTTTATTTTGAATGGTATCTTCAAAATGTTGCTGTGCTTTTTCCGCTTCTTTAGTTGAATGATATTGCTCAGTGATAGTGAAGGCCAATTGTTTTTTGAAAGTCATGGGGTTCTCCCCTGCTCTCATCGCCTTATCCATCTTGGCAATCTGACTGGAATGAACATCAGTTAAAAGCAGAAAGTACTCAATAATCAAGTTATCAGTAATTCGCATCAGCTTGCCATACATATCAATAGGATTTTCTGCCAATCCTACAAAGTTGTTGTAAGATTTACTCATTTTGCGGCCATCAGTGCCATTGATAATTGGTGTAGTCAGTACCCACTTTTCTTTATTGTGGTAAATTTTTTGCAAAGTTCTACCCATCATCATGTTGAAAGTTTGATCAGTGCCTCCCAACTCCAAATCAACATCCATTTCCACTGAGTCGTAACCTTGTAGTAGCGGATAGAGAATTTCATGACCATGAATGGGTTGTCCTTTTTTGATTCGTTCTTGGAACATGTCGCGTTCAATCAATTGCTGAACCGTGGTTTTGGCGGTTAACTTAATCACATCCACCATGGTCAATTTATCCAGCCAATCGCCATTGCGACGAATCTCTATTTTGGAAAAATCTAGGACCTTACTGGCCTGTTTCTTCCAAGTTTTGAAATTAGCCTCAATTTCCAAATCAGTTAACATGGGTCTGGACTCATCGCGACCAGTAGGATCGCCAATCTTCACCGTGCCATTGCCGATCAATAAAATCACCTGATGACCAAGCAGAGCAAACTGATTGAGTTTACGCAAAACTACCGAGTGACCCAAATGCAGTTCAGAACCAGTTGGATCAATTCCCAAGTAGAGTCTGATTTTGCGCTTGTTCATCAATTTTTCCAGACCGGAACGGCTAGGCAAAACCTCCGCCACTCCTCTGGTTAGGACTTCTTTGATAGTTAAATTATTTGACATAAAACTCCTTTATTGTAATCTAATTATTGCTTTCCTCAAAATTACGCTTATATAGAATTTGCTCTTTCCAATGCTTGCTCAAGATCATTTATTACTTCCTTGGGTTGCTCTAGTCCGATAGAAAGTCTAAATAGTCTGTCATCAATTCTTTGATCAGAGTTATCTGAGAGATCCATCATGGTGGTGGGTTGTTGAATTAACGTTTCAGTACCACCAAAACTATGTCCAATCACGATTTTTTTCAAAGATTTAATGAATAGATGAGGATTCAGATTGTGTTTTATTTTGAATGAAATTATTGGTCCTACCGCATGAAAGACATCTGCAATTAATAGTGATGAGCGTAAAAAATTAACTATTTTTTGTTTATTATTTTTAATTTTTTGATGTCTCAAATCGAGTGTTTTTAGACCTCTCATTATTAGCCAGCTATCACTTGCTGACAAAATTGCTCCCACCGTATGTTGAAGAAACTTAATTTGTTGAGCAAGTTGTGCATCGTTGGTAGCGATCATTCCACCAATGGCATCTGAATGGCCGTTAATCATTTTCGTTAGACTTTCAACTACTAAATCTGATCCAAGTTGTAACGGTTTTTGTTCCAAAGCTGTAGCCAAAGTATTGTCCACCACAGTGATGATGTTGTGCTGACGAGCAACTTTGCACAATTTATTAATTTGGAGCACTTCCAACATTGGGTTGGTTGGGCTTTCAAACCACAATAGTTTGCTGTGCGGAGTAATATTTTGAGAAAGTAGATCAACTTTTTTCAAATCAATAGATTTACTATTGATTCCTAACGGCTGGAATACTTTTTTCAACAGTCTGGTTGTCCCTTCATAGATTTGTTGATGGTGTAGCACCTCATCTCCTTTTTTGAGGAGTAATAATGAATTGAGAATAGCTGCCGAGCCTGATGCAAACACAAAAGCATGTTTGGCATGGTGAAGTGTGGCCAGTTTTTCTTCCAGCAACTGTCTTGTTGGATTTCCCACCCGACCATATTGAAAACCTCGATCGCTACTAGGTTTAGTCATGGGAAATACAGTTGAAAGTTCTATGGGAGGCACTAATCCTGGATTTTTCATTGGATCCTTTCTTTAGTTTTTTTAGTTAGAAGCACAATGTGTCTGTGGCAACTTAGTGGCGGTTGATGGCTATCAATGCCGATACGATCTTGCATGTCAGCAATAATCAACCCATCTTTTTCCCAAGTTTTGAGATGATCATTAAATGATCTAAACCACTCGCCATGACCGCTTTCGTCTTCAGCAAATACCACAAAACTTTCACCTTCTGGCTCAATCTCAACTATTTTGCCTCTCAGAAATTCTAGATGTTCTCCAAACTCTTCTTTGAGCTGGTTTAAATCAAAAATTCTTGTTTGCAAAGCATGAACTGCTTCGCTAGAGGGAAGAATAGTTTGAAGCTGGTGGTGAGAAATTATTTCTCTATCTAGTGATTTAGTTAGCTCATCACTAGTTGTGATATTAACAATGGCTACACCATCCTCATCAAGGACACGTGTTACTTCTTCATTGATTGATCTGCTGATAGCTGGTGGGCAACAGTTATCAATATGATCTCTCAGTACAAGTTGTTGAGAAGCCTCATGAAGCGAGGTTTGTCTAGCATCTTGGTGCAGTGTTGTTACTTGTTGAAATTGTTTCTCATCTACCGCTTTTAGTATGTCTGAGTCAATATCAATTACCGATAATTGATTCCAATTTGTTTCTAAAGTAGTTTGAAGAAATTTTTGAAAATCTGGCACACCTTCTACAATAGCCAAGCCAAAAATGGCTGCATCAATTGGTTTCTGCTCTAAATTTTCGCGCAGTATTGCCACTGATGATTCTTTTTGAAGAAGTAATCTGAGATTTAACCCAACTGGCGGTGTTCCAGCAATGTCTTCCAAGTTAATACCTTGTCGTTCTGCTTCAATCACTCGCTGTTGAGTATTTTCGTATTGAGCGTGTTGTCTTAAACTTTGCCCAAATTTAGTCCCAATTTCTCCTGCTAAGTTGGTAACTGATTCATCTTTACAATCATTTGCCAGCAACTCAAATGTCTTGAGTGATAGCCAGTTTTTCCAGGATGATTGCTGATCCTTTATGCTCTTGCCTAATTCAAGAGCAAGATGATGTTTAATTCTTAATTTTTCTGTCATTTTTCTTTCTTTTTAAATAAAATATTATTACTTTTTTGGCGCCGATTTAGCGCGATTCTATAGTCTATTTCCATAATTACCTTTCTTTTTTAATACTAAAAAACGCCCCGCACATACACCTGAATGGTGTACATGCAAGGGCGTTAAGATCCAACGCGGTACCACCTTGCTTTATTTGCCTTTTTCTACAAAAAATCCTGCGAACGCAGGACTCGAAAAAAAGGAAAACCTCATTTCGAGCACTCTGTTTCTAGTGTGTCATGCTCTTTCGCTATTATGGGCGATCCCATTCCTTGCTACTTTCCAAGATGAAATTTGGATTTGGTGTGGACTGCTCAGGAAGGTATTTCATTCTGTTAAAGCTAGTTCAGCTTTCACCAACCGCTGAATCTCTGTTTTCCGCTTTAGGAATTACTAAGTTTCCGTCACTGCATTTCTGTTAACTTGTTCGTGAAATTATACACATGGTTTTTTAGTTTGCAAGTTTTAATTTGAAAAGCAAAAAACTGGTACAATAATGTGTGAGTATGGAAATCAATTTTACAAAGATGTTTGAAAGTTTACGACGGGGGTGGTACGGACTGACCCGTAAAGTTCGGATTTTGATGATTCGTCTGTCTCGTGGTCGCACTCGTCGTTTTGCTCACTTCTCCCCTGCCCAACAAGAATTGGCCAAAGTACAACGCATGCGTCTGCTTGCTCGTGGAGCAGTGATGGCGGTTATTGCGGGGATTGTTGGATTTTTTGTAATGTTTGCTTGGTATTCTCGCGATTTGCCAAAGCCTGGTGAAGTGATCCGTCGTGAAGGATTTAGTACCAAACTTTATGATCGCAAAGGAGTATTACTCTATGATCTTTATGACACTGAGAGACGCACGCCAATAACTCTAAACGATACTCCCGCTTATTTGGAACAAGCTACGGTAGCTATCGAAGACAGGGATTTTTATCGTCACAGTGGTTTTGATTTATTGACCGCTCTGCGGATTCCTTACAACATTCTTTTTCGCGGTCGAGTAGTTGGTGGCTCAACCTTGACTCAACAATTAGTAAAAAATGCTTTATTAACAAATGAGCGGACCATCTCTAGGAAATTCAAAGAATTGGTACTTTCTATCCAAATTGAACGCACTTTTACCAAGGATCAAATCTTGGAAATGTATTTGAATGAAGCACCTTACGGTGGAACTTCTTGGGGAGTTGGTACGGCTTCAGAAATTTATTTCAATAAACCAGTTGCTGAATTAAATTTGATGGAATCGGCTTTTTTGGCAGGACTTCCTCAACGCCCCAGTGTTTACTCACCGTTTTCAGGTAAAAAAGACAAAGACGGTAATCCTTATTGGAAGATTCGTACCGAAAGTGTGTTGCGCGCCATGGAAAAATCCGGTGATATTACCAAGTTACAAATGGAAGAAGCAATTTCCTCTTTAGATAATTTGGAATTCAATACGACTGCTGCCAATATTAAAGCCCCACATTTTGTTTTTTATGTTAGAGATCAGCTGGAAGAAATGTTTGGTTTGGAATTGGTAGAGGCTGGTGGTCTGAAAGTAACTACTACTTTGGATTTACCACTTCATGAACGGGCTCAAAGTATTGTTGCCGAAGAAATCGAGGCAGTGGAAAGTTTGAATATCACCAATGGATCAGCCGTGACAATGGATCCTAGAACTGGTGAGATATTAAGCATGGTGGGAAGCAAAGATTATTTTAATGATGACATAGATGGCCAATTCAATGTGGCTGCGGATGGTTTGCGCCAACCCGGATCTTCGATCAAACCAGTTACTTATTTAGGTATGTTACGTCGTGGTTATTCTCCCTCCTCCATGCTGATGGATGTAGAAACTACTTTTCAGGCCAATGACAAGATCGATCCTTACGTTCCCAAAAACTATGATGGGGTTTTCCGAGGTCCAGTAAACTTGCGCAGTGCCTTAGGCAGTTCACTAAATATTCCAGCCGTCAAATCAGTAGCTATTGTAGGCATTGAAGATTTTCTGCAACTGGCTTTTGATTTGGGTTTCAAAACTTTGGAGCCGACTAAAGAAAATTTACAGCGTTTTGGTTTTTCAATCACTTTGGGTGGTGGCGAGGTTCATTTACTGGATACCGTAACTGCTTACAGTGCTTTTGCCAATAAAGGTTTTAAAGTTGAGCCGGTTTCTATTTTGAAAGTAGAAGACAAGGACGGTCGAGTTTTGTTTGAACACAAACAAGTGCCCGGCAAACAAGTCATCAGTGAGGGTGAGGCTTTTATTATTAATGATATTCTGTCTGATAATAATGCTCGCTTGTTGGCTTTTGGTGCCAACTCGCTTCTCAATACCGGTCGACCAATTGCAGTCAAAACTGGTACTACCAACGAACAAAAAGACAACTGGACGATTGGTTGGAGCCAAGAAGTAATGGTGGGTGTTTGGGTGGGTAACAATGATAATAGCTCGATGCGTCAGGTAGCTTCTGGTATTACTGGTGCCTCACCTATTTGGCGACGAATTATTTTGACGGCTTTAGAAATGGGCTATCAAGCTCCGGCTTGGGAAGTTCCTGCTGGAGTGATTCGGCAAGAAGTAGATAGTATTTCTGGTTATCCAGCGCACGATGGTTTTTCCACTAGAACAGATTATTTTTTACAAGGCACTGCGCCCACCACTCCTGATCCTATTCATGCCAAACTAAAGGTTTGTCGAGATGATGAAAATAAATTGGCTACGGAAGCCAAAATTAGTGCTGGAGATTACAACGAAAAAGAATTTGTTGTACTCAAAGAAAATGATCCAGTTAGCGAAGATGGTCGCAATCGCTGGCAAGAAGCCATCAATACTTGGATCAATGGCCAGTCGGATTCTCGTTATAAAGTGCCTACAGAATACTGTGGAGATGCACAAGAAATCTCGGTTCGTATTTCCAGACCAGAGAACGAAAAATCATACAATGAACAAGACATCGAAGTTCATATTGATGCTGGAAGCAATCAGGGTATTGAAAAAATCGAGATTTGGGTAGATGGAACATTACGGGAAACAGTAAATGATCGCAGTTATAGAGGTTGGATCAATTTTCCAACAGGCAAACATGAGCTTTATGCGATTGCTTTTTCCAGAGATAATAAACAAGCCAAAAGCAACACGGTCAAGATAGGTTCTGGTGGTGCTGATTGGAAAGATCCTGAACCCACTCCCACCCCCACTCCTACTCCTACTCCTACCCCCACTCCTGCTCTACCCACTCCCTAGTGGGAATCAATTACCAATTTTTTGGTTAGTTCTGGCTATTTTGAAGTTTCATTGCTGGAAAGAATTAAGACTAATAAAACTCCTCCTATCCACTGTGTGACTAAATAGTGGTCCAAGCTGAGGATGACTGCCAACAACAGCCACCAAGCAGGATCAATCTTGAGTGTTTGTTTTTTAATCAATAAATAAATGATGAGTAAACCTAACAAACCAGTTTCCGCAATAAATAGTAAAGGTGCGTTATGAGTAGGTTGAATAAATCTAATCAGTTCATTGGCATTAAAAACTGGTGTTTTGAGAGTGGTGGTAAACATTCCCACCCCCACACCGGTGAGTGGTTGTTGAGTGATGACAGCGATGGTCTGGCTATTGAGAAAGTTTCTTCTAAACAAAGACTCGGTTTGCAGTTGGGCTGGAACGAGAAAAATCAAAAGAGGAATTAGGATCAATAAATTACTGGCCAAATAATAACCAATCTTTTTCAATTTGGGAAAACTTTGTAAACCTAGAAATAAACTAAAGCCAATGATGGCAGTAAATGATTGAGTGAGAAATAATGCCCAACTGCTCAAAGCAATTATTATCAATTCCCACCAACCAAACTGTTTTTTGAATTTGGCTTGCAACTGCAACCAGATCAAACTAAAAATAGCGATTACACCGGCCAAAATATTGGGGTGAGCAGTAGTCCCGTAAGGCAAAATCATTTCTCCAGATTTGAAATTTACTCTAGCAATATTGATTGCACCAGTTAGTTGTGTCTCTCCTAGCACTATATAGTCAAATAAAGATTTTTGGCGAAAGAACTGTAATGAAGCCACTGCAATTTGCAAACTCAAAGCCAGTAAAATTACGTGACGAAACAAAGGACGATTGATGATTGATTGATTGGCACGCAACAACCAAACAAATAAGCCCAGTTCGACAACTTTGGCTAAATATAAAAAAGAAACAGTTGGTAATGGAGTAAAAAACTGTCTAACAATTAATAAACTGAAAAAAAACAATAAAAATTTATTTTTTTTCAAAAAATCAATAATTTTTGTTTTTTCTTGAATAATTTTTTTTGGCAACCATAAAAATAAAGCTAGTAAAAGCGGTATTTCACTGAGCCAAAACTTTTGCACTAAGTAGTCAGTAAAAATTCCTCCCACATAAGCATTTAATTCTCCCCATTTTAAAAATAAATTTAAAGGAGCTAAAAAAATTGCTGCATAAATTAGCAGTGATAAAACATTGGGTATGCGTTTCATTTAAAAATTATTCTAACTTACCGACCAATTTTGCTTGATAGGTTTTTTCTATTACTTTAACAATACGTTTGCGAAGAGGACGAACATTTTCATTGGTAAGATTTTTTTGAGGATCCCAATATTCTATAGTTAAGGTGTAATTTTGTTGATAAACTCCTTTTAACAAAACAGTTTTGATTTTGGGACTAAGCTCACTAATATCTGTGATAATAGGACCAATAAAAGTTTTTGTGGGCAAAGTAAAGGTGAGCTGTTCAATGACGCTGGCAGTTTTTGGCAGTGGTTGATAGTGAGGATGAGTTTTCATTAAAGGCAATAGTTGAGTAAAAATAATTTCTATAATAGTTATTTTGTCGATAACTTTTAATTGTCCAATTCTAATATCATCGACTTTAATGAAACCAGCGTCTTCATTTAAATTTGGTTTGACCGTGACATTGGAAATATGAAATTTTTTCAATAAACTGATTAAATCTCCCTTCACTTTGGGAAAAGATTTGTTAGATGCCAAACTCAAATGCAAAACTTCTTTTGGCAAACCATGATTTTGCGGATGATAAACATGAGCCAGTTCAAAAACAGAAAGCTCGGGTAGATGAGAATTAGTTTCTATTACTTGTAACAATGATGGAATCAATGATCGTCGCAAATAAGTTTTATCATCTGTCAGAGGATTGATTAATTTAGCGTGGCTGGCGACCGACCAGTTACTCTTTTTTGCTAGTTCTTCGCTAATCAAAGAATAGGTATAAACTTCTTGCCAGCCAATATTGCTCAAATAATGTTTGGCAATGTTTTCTGCTTGAAAGTTAGTGTCCGTCTGCTGGCTCAAAGGAATACTGGTTGCCATCAGTTTGCTTGGTAGTTGGTGATAGCCGTAAATGCGAGCAATTTCTTCAATAATATCTACAGGAATATTTAGATCTCTGCGAAAAGTTGGCGGTATTATTCTCAGTGTTTCTCTAGTAATTTTTACCTGACATTCCAAAGCTGACAAAATATCAATGATTTTTTTCGTTGGTAATACCAATCCCAAATAAGCGTGAATTTTATGTAAATCAAGAGTGATTGTAGGAGGTATTTTTTGATTGGGAAAAGCATCATAAACTTCACTAGCAATTTGGGCATTGCACAACTCTTGATAAAGCTGAACAGCTTTGACCATGGTTGGTTCTGCCAAATGAGGATCAATCCCCTTCTCCGCCAGTTGGGCAGCGACGGTGCGAATGGCGTGAGTCATGGAAGCAAATCGAATCTTGGTGGGATCAATGGACTCAATCCACAATAAAATATTTTTTGTGTTAGCGCTGACTGCACTGTTGCTAGTACCCTTGATGGCTGGCAAATCAATGATTTTTCCAGCTGGATTTTTATAAACCACTTCTCCACCAGTAGCAACATAATTTTCTCCATCGAGTGTAGTAAATTTCTCTCCTTTTTTGGCTAGAGTAATAATGATTTCTCCGCCCAGTTGCATGATGCGATCATAGTCAAAAGCATGAATGGGATGACCTTGTTCATGAGTGACGTAGTTGGTGATATCAATGGCAGCATCGTGAACATTGGCCTCAATTAACTGCAATCTATCAGCCATCCATTTGGGAGTTGGCTGGCGTTGAACATTTTGTAAAATAACACCGCTCATTCTGGAACAGAGTTTGGTTTTATCAGTAATTTTGGGTAAGGGTAATAATTGTTTGCTGGTTGGTTTAATTTGGGCAAAGCTTAGAGAATTTTTGACCAATTTTGCAGGTATATCAAATTGTTTCAAAATTACGGCTGCTTCGCGAGCAACACCTCGCACGCTCATACTATCCACGCGGTTGGTAGTTATTTCTATATCATAGACTCGTTCGCGACCATGCTCATAAACTCTTTCTATTGAAGGACCGGAAAGTGAGAGATATTCTTGAATTTTTTCAGGAACAGCTTCGGTTTTTAACTGCTCCAATAGCCAGTGGTGAGGAATTAAAATATTCATATTAAAATTGTTCAAAAAATCTCATCTCTTCAGAATAAAGTAAACGGATATCATCAATGTTCAGACCTTCTTTAAGAGTGTAGGTACGCTCTACTCCCCAACCGAAGGCAAAACCAGTGTATTTATTGGGATCAATGCCCCCAGCTTTTAATACATTGGGATGAACCATCCCTGCTCCGCCCACTTCATGCCAACCTGATTTGCAAAAACTACACTTCTCTCCTCCAATCAGACCAGTGCCATGACAAAGATGACAACTAAAATCAACTTCAAATGAAGGTTCGGTAAATTGAAAATGAAAGGGTCTAATTCTACTTTTAGTGCCAGGTCCATAGAATTCTTTGGCGAAATAATCCAGCGTGCCTTTGAGATGTTGAATATTGATGCCTTGGTCTACCACCAATCCTTCGAATTGATGAAACATTTGAGTATGAGTGACATCTTGTTGGCGACGATAGCAACGAGCGATATTAATCATTCTGATGGGTGGTTTGCCTTTTAATCTCTCCATTTCCCTCACTTGTCCATTGGAAGTATGTGGTGTGAGCACGATCTTGCCCATTTTTTTGTCAGCAGGCAAATCAACAAAAAAAGTTTCCCATTCATCGCGAGCTGGATGGTCAGGGGGCATATTTAATGACCCAAAAGCATAATAGTCCCAATCTACCTCTGGATATCTAGCTCTAGTGAAACCAATTTTTTTAAAAATCTCGGAAATTTCTTCGATGGCTTGAGAAACTGGATGCAAATGACCCTGAGGAGGTAGTGTCCCAGGAAAAGTGAGATCTACCCAGTCTTCCGCTTTATGTAGCTGAAGGTTACCCAGTTTGGTTTGTAAGGAGTTTTTTAAGGCATTGAGTAGCTTTCCAGCCTGTTTGCGATCCTTTGGAGAGATGTCTTTAATTTGTTTGGAAAGTTCATTGAATAGACCTCTTTTGCCTAGATACTTAGTATTTAGTTTTTGCGGATCCAATTCTGTTTCGTGATCTAGTTGTTGTTCTAAAGTCTGAATTGCTTGCTCCAAACTAGTTAGCGAAATTTCCATATATACCATTCTAACAGCAGACCTAAAAAATTATTATGCAATAGGTCTAATTAATTTTTGATTTTAAAAAACCCCCTTGCGGGGGTTTTGCTTTTTTTTGATTTTTACTTATTTGCCAGCACCCCGAGCTTTATCAATGATGCTTTTAAATGTTTTTTCATCACGAATTGCAATCTCGGAAAGCATTTTGCGATTCAAAGAAATATTAGCTTTTTTGAGAGCATTAATAAATCTAGAATAATTAAAAGTACTTTCCAGTTTGGTCAAAGCGGCGTTTACTCTCATAATCCACAACTTACGTATGTCACGTTTTCTTAATTTACGACCAATAAAAGCATATTGACCGGCGTGCAGTGATGCTTCTTTGGCGCGTTTATATAAACGACTGTTTGTTCCTCGATAACCTTTATTAAGTTTGAGAATTTTTTTATGACGTCTGCGTCTGACAACTCCTGTTTTGGTTCGTGACATATTTTACTTTCTTGTAAATTTAAGCGATGCCCAGCATGCGCTTGGCCTTTGTTGCCCATTTGCCTTTTACCTCAACTAAAATGCGGTAATTGCGCTTGGCCTTTTTACTTTTATTACGTTGTAAATGTCGTTGATTTTGCACACGACGCATTACCTTACCGCTTCCGGTAATCTTGAAGCGTCGGTTGGCACCTTTTCTGGTTTTTTGTTTAATTTTTTTCATTTTTTCTTGCTTGTGGGTGAAAGTTGAGCCATCAGCTTTCTACCCATCATTTTTGGTTTGATTTCTATCACAGCAATATCTGCTGTTCGTTCAAAGATTTTATCAAATAACTCAAATCCAAATTCTTTTTTAGTAATAGCTCTTCCTTTGAAAAGAAGATCTAGGCGAACCTTATCCCCTCTTTTTAAGAATGTAATTACTTTTTTCAAGCGAGCCTCGAAATCTCCCTCAGCCATAAAGGGGCTAAAGCGGATTTCTTTGAGCTCTTGTGTCTTGGCGTGTTTTCGATCTTCGGCTTGTTTTTGCTGAAGTTGATATTTATGCTTCGACAACTCAATAATTTTAACGACCGGCGGTTGTGCCTGTTCAGTGATTAAAACCAAGTCTTTACCGGCTTCCCTAGCCTTTTCCATGGCCTCAGCCGTAGTCATTATCCCCAAGGCCTCTCCCCTTTCCGCCAGGACTCTTACCTGAGGAAAGCGAATATGATGATTGGCCTTTATAAAGTCTTTTATTCTTCTGCCGCGTATATTTCTGTTTTGAATCACTATGTTTATTATATGTTTCTATTAATTACTGGGCAAGACTCTCAACTAAGGTTCTTGACCCGAGAACAACAAGGGGCAATTATATCATCTCCTCGATAATTGTGAAATCCAGATTAGTTGGGTATAATCCCTAACGTGCGAGCTCGTAGCTCAGTTGGTTAGAGCGCTTCGTTGACATCGAAGAGGTCAGAGGTTCGAGTCCCCTCGAGCTCACATAAATTTTCTCTGGAAAGCTTTAATTAAGCGCCAGTGCTACCCAAGGCACGTTCGTGATGGAATGTGTCCTGAATTTCTTTAGTTTTTGCACCTGGGCCTTTTTTGCGTTGTTTAATTTTAAAAACCTGAGACCAATTTCCGGTATAGGCTTCAATAAATTGTTTGGCTTTTTCCAGCAGACCATTGGCGCTGGATCCTCTTTGACCAGTTGCTACGACTGGAGCTTCAAGCACTTTTGGTTGTGCTTCTGGAACAATTTGTCTTTGAGTAGCTAGCTGACGCAATTCTTGTACCAATGCTTCTTCTTTTCTTCGATCTTCTTCTTTTTGGGCTGCAAAAATCTCGGTTTGATCCGCAGGATTCACACGATCATGTTGCTCTTGGCTCAAAAGTTGTTTTTTCAACTCTTCTTCACGCATTTCGGCAAATTTCTTTTCCCAGTTTGGATCCATATCTTGAGGATTTTGATCTGTTAGATCAGCTACACCATTAGAGGATTCTTTGACGAGGGATTCTGCTTCTTCATCAGGCACAACACCAATAGCCTCACTTTTGGAAGCAGTTTGCATTGCTGTTGCAAATGGATTTAATTTAGGTGTTTGTCCTGCCATACTCGGTATTATAGGTTCTTAGCCTGGTAGCTGTCAAGTTGGGCAGATAAAATAATTAAAAATCTTCGAATGACCAGAGATTACTACATTTTTAGTAAATAGTCCACTACTTTTTGTTTAATCAGATTGGTGTTGAGATGTCCCAAATAATGGGGATCTTTACTCAATTGCTCTGCCTGTTTTTCGTCTTTGATTTGTTTGAAGTATTCAGCTCGATCTTGATCGGTAACGGTTAGTTGCTTTTCTCTAGCAATTGCACCCAGGACAAGATCAAGTTGAAGACGATTAAGAGTGGAAATAGCTAATTCTTGAGAAAGTTTATCCATGTCCATGTTTCTGCGTTTGAGATAATCGTCAATGGAGATACCCAGTTGTTTAAGCTGACCGATTAGATGCTCAAATTCATGTTGAGTTTCATGTTTGAGCAGCATTTCCGGCACTTGAGGTTTGAGTTGCAGAACCAATTCACGGAAAATATGTTGAAGCTTGATTTCTTTTACTTGTTGATCAGTGGGGGCTGACTGAGGACTGGTCGTGGTCTTGGTTTTATTTTCTGAGTCAGGTTTTATAAGCTTGGCTGACTTGTCTGTTTTAATAGCTTTTTTTTGTTCAGCTAGAGTTTTTTCTCCTGCTTTGAGACCTGCTTTGACGTGTTTTTGATAATCTTTCAAATTAACGGTGGGTAATTGAGCAAATTGTACTTCTACTACCCAATCTTTACCCATCTCAACCGAAACGATCGAGAATTCTGGTTGAGTAATGGGAGTTTTTTTATTTTCTTGAAGAGCTTTTTGATAAGCCTCTGGCAAGAGAGTATCCAACACATGTTCAATGATTTTTGCTTGACCTAGTTTTTCTTCAGCAATTTTATTGGGAACTTTGCCTTTACGAAAACCAGATGTGGCAACACTTTTAGATAGTTGTTTCAAGATTTGTTCATATTTTTGAGCAACTTGAGCTTTAGCCAGAGTGATAGTTAGTTTGACGTTGGGGATAATCAGTGAGGTACCAGTTGATTTTTCAGTCGGTTTTGCTGATTTTTCAGTCGGTTTTGCTGATTTAGCAGTTGTTTTTTTGGCTATTTTGCCGGAGTTATTCTTTTGAGTCATGCGGGAATTATACCTCATTGTGCGCAGGGGTAAACCTCATTGGGATTTTTCTTAATATGTTAAAAACTTGTCATTTTGCTGTTATATATTTGTTATATAACAACGATATAACAAAGACATACCTGAAAATATGCCTAAAATAAGTGTTTTCATACCAGCTTACCTCAAGACGGAAGCTGAGCAACTAATTAAAGAGGGACATTTTGTTTCCTTAAGCGATTTAATTAGAACTGCTTTGCGAAAAACAATTGACCAGGCACAGCAGAACTTTATTTTTCATGAATTCAAACGAGAATATCGTCGTGGCGGAGCAATAGTGTTAGAAAATCCCAGAGATGTTGAGGTTTTTCTGGAAACAGTTGCTAATAAGGGCGAAAAGATTAAAGAGCTTTTTCAACCAGCCAGAAAACATATTTATCAGAAACGAAAGATAAAGTTTTAGTTGGCGGTTTGAAGTTCGGTTGAATATTCAAAGTTTAATTACTCGCTCGAAGTTTGTTTAAATATTCAAAGTTTAACCACTTGCTCGATTAATCGATTGCAATAACCCCATTCATTGTCATACCAGCTAATTATTTTGACTAAATTGCCGCCAATTACTTGGGTCATTTCCAAATCCACGATGCTTGACTCTGATCGACCGATGATGTCAGAAGAAACCAATGGTTCTCGAGTGACGGCAAGAATTCCCCGCCATTTATCTGATTGAGAGGCTTCTTCAAAAACACGATTTACTTCTTCGACAGTGGTGTCTTTTTTGGTAATAAACACCATGTCTGACAGTGAGCCGGTAGCGACAGGAACGCGCACTGATAATCCATCAAACAAACCATCTAGTTCTGGAATAACTTGCCCAGTAGCTTTGGCTGCTCCGGTCGAAGTGGGCACAATGTTCATTGCTGCTGCTCTGGCACGACGCAAATCTTTATGAGAATTATCATGCAGATTTTGATCATCGGTGTAGGCGTGAATAGTGGTTAGGGTAGCCTTCTCTACTCCAAAATGGTCAACCATGACTTGTGCAACCGTAGCAACGCATTGAGTGGTGCAGGAAGCATTGGAATGAAGATTCTGATTGGGATCAAGCTGATTGATTCCCAGCACTCCCATTTCCACACCGTCTCCTTTGGCTGGTGCGGAAATGATGACTTGTTTGGCTCCGGCAGTGAGGTGTGCCTGAGCTTTTTCTGCAGTTCTGAAGGCTCCTGTTGATTCGATGACGGTTGCCACTTCTAGTTTATTCCAAGGAATTTTGGCTGGATCGCGTTGAGCAGTGATGGTGATGGCTTGACCATCTATGAGTAATTTACCCAAGACTGGATTCTCATCAGTAACCTGATCTTTGGTTTGTTGAACTTCAACTTCGATTTTGCCAGGAAATTGTCCGTAGTTGGAATCATATTTCAAAAGGTGAGCCCATCCCTCAAGATCCATAGAGCCAGAAGTATTAATTGCTTTGAGCTCTAAAGTATCTCGATGATTTTTCCACCAAACTCGTAAAGCCACTCGGCCAATGCGTCCAAAACCATTGATGCCAAAATTCTTTTTCATGAGTTTCCTTTTTTAAATAAACTACTAATTTGAAGCAAATTTTAATTTATTGTTGATTAATCTAAGCTTACCCTATTAATATATCTCAATTAATACATTTTTAAAGTTTTTTCTCAATTAAAACCAATTTTTTTCTTAAGACGTAATAACTTCCAGCGCAAATTATCTATCCAACGGAAGATGGGATACAAAATAGGATCCAAAACCAAATCATAGGTACCAACAAATTCCATCAATTTTCCACCGTAACCCTCTTTAAAGCGATGAAAACCATACCAAGGATTTTTCTTGTCTGGTTCTGGTCCAAGTGAGCCCCACATATCAAATTTTTTACAACCCTGAAGTTTCCCAAAACGAATGACTTCCCACATCATGAGATTGCTGGCCATTACCTCTCGATATTCACGAGTTGAAGCTCCGTAAGGGTAATATAAAACATCATTAAAAATAAAAACTATCCAAGAAACTAAAACTTTTTGTTGATAAACGGCATTGAAGATTCTCATAGTGCCAGTAGTGCTCAATTGATCCCACATTTTTTGAAAATAATCTGGTTTATGAGCATAAAAACCTTGTCTAGAAGTAGTTTTTCCCAAAATTTTTAAATAAATGTCCAAACCTTCCTGAGAACTATTTTCAAAAATCTGCACTCCTTTTTTCTGAGCCAACTTGGTGTTATAGCGAGTTTTACTATTCAAGCCAGCAAATAAAGTTTCTTCATCGGGAGTTAAATCCAGCTCGAAAGTATATCTAGTAAACAATGGTTTGCCTGGTTGGCAACCATGATCGAGTAAAAATTGATGTAATTTCTGGTGAGTGGCTTGAGCGGTTTGCACTGGAGAAGCGACGTTGGGCTCTAGTTTGATAAACAATGAATTGTGTTGTTTGCCCAGTGTTTTCAGAGCAGCCAATTGGTCTTCATCTGGAATGAAGCCTTTTGGCAAATAACCAGCGGTTTTTCCCATGAGAGGAATAGGATGAAAAGTAATTTGCAAGCCTTTACTCAAAGTACCATTTTCATAAAAACCCAATCGTTCTACCGCTACTCCTGTTTTTTTGCGAAACTCTCCCCAACCCCAAGATTGTAAGGGGTGATCAATTATTTGATTGAAAAGTGTTTGCTCTTCGTCTTTAACCGATCGAATTAACATAGATTGATCAATTATAAGAGTTTTTACAGAGCTTGTCAGGGAGGGGAATTTTTAAGATTTCAAAAAATCGTGGGCGGTAAGCTCTCCATCCAAAAGAGCATCCAGTGCGTCGTCATTAATAATTTTTCTCACTGATTTGGCGGCCGTTGGTTGGTCAGTAGTTATCATCGGTTCAGAAAAACCAATTTCTTGGACTAAGTCTTTACCAATTTCAGATAAAAAACGGCTTCGAGTGCTATGAGTGATTCTCCCAAAACTCCAACGTTTTTTAGCGTAAGTAATGATTAGCCTACGTTTGGCTCTGGTAATTCCTACGTAACACAGACGCCTTTCTTCTTCCATTTGTTCTTTTTCCCATAATGATCTTTGATGAGGAAGCAAGCCTTCTTCTGCGCCAACAATAAAAACCATGGGAAATTCCAAGCCCTTGGCGGAATGCAGACTCATTAAGGTTACGATTTTGGTTTGGTCTTTTATCGAATTGGTTGAATTTGTTGGTTGAGTAGCTAGATCGTGTAAGTATCCATCTTGAACGAGAGTTACATTTTCCAAAAATTGGTTTAGAGAAGTAAACTTGGCAGCTGTATTTAACAATTCTTGAATGTTTTCTACCCGCGCCAAATCTTGAGGATCATTTTCATTGAGTGTTTTGAGATATTCAGTGGTTTTGAGAATTTCCTCCAATAATTCCAGTGGCGAGAGAGCAGTAACTTTATTTTTATTTTTTTCTAACCACTTAAGATATTTATTCAGTCTTCGTTTGCCATTTTTTTCGGCTCTCTCTTTACTGACAGTGTCAGCATGATTGATGCCAAAACGTAAATAGGCCAATAAATCCTTGATCTCTTTACGCTCATAAAACTTAACTCCGCCAATGATTTGATAAGGAATTCCTCGCCTGACAAAAACTTCTTCAAAAGGACGAGATTGAGCGTTGGTGCGATATAAAATGACTATTTCGTGAGGAGAAAATTCTGTTTCTGCCTGAATGAGTTGGGCTACTTTTTCTGCTTCAATTTCCTCATCATTGGTTTCGATGATTTGAATTTTTTCCCGATCATGGTTGTCAGTCCAAAGAGATAAGACGGGATGGGAGGTATTTTGTGAAATTACTCTAGTAGCAGCATCCAGAATAGTTTGTGTAGAGCGATAATTTTTTTCCAAACGATACTCTTTAATTTCAGTGAAATCCTGATTGAGACGCAACAAATTGCGATAATCTGCTCCGCGCCACGCATAAATACTTTGTGAAAAATCTCCCACAACATACAAATTATTTTGTGGCTGAGCCAAAAACTTGGTTAAAAAATATTGTGCTTTATTTGTGTCTTGATATTCGTCAACCAAAACATGTTTGATCTGTTGTTGATAATAATCCAATACTTCTTTTTTTTGACGAAACAACCTCACTGTTTCCAGTAGCAAATCATCAAAATCCAAGGCCTCTTGTTTTTTGAGGGCTTGTTGGTAGAGCCGATAAACTTTACCAGCAAATTCTTGAGTAGCATCATGGGCTAGTCCTTGATATTCTTCTGGACTGAGCATCTCATTTTTTGCTTGGGAAATGAGGGAATGAATGAACTGTGGTTTGTATTTTTTTTGATCAAATTGATGTTGACGATAAATTTGTTTTAACAATGCTCGCTGATCACCACTGTCATAAATAGTAAAGTTTTTATCTTTGCCTAGGTGATGAATGTGTTGGCGTAAAATCTTGGCGCATAAACTATGGAAGGTGCCAGAAAACTTAAGTTTTTGACCAGTCAGCTTAAGCACTCGTTTATTCATTTCTCCAGCTGCTTTATTGGTAAAGGTAACCAACAAGATCTCTTCTGCTTTGAGGTTTTTTTCTTGAATAAGAAAAGCTGCTCTGGTAGTCAGCACTCTAGTTTTACCACTTCCTGCTCCGGCCAACACTACTGCTGGTCCGCCTTCATGTAACACAGCAGCTTTTTGCTGATCATTAAGAGAACTTAACAATTGATTCATAAAAATCATCTTAACATGCTCACCTACTGACCGCTGAGAAGGAAAATGATAAGATGTGAATCATGAACAAATTGATTATTGGTAATTGGAAGGCAAATAAATCATTAACGCAAGCACAAGCTTGGTTGGCAGTCGTTTCAAACTCAGTAGATAAATTGGATTTAACCAAAGTTACTCCAATATTGGCACCAGCCTTTTCTTTATTGGGCACGGTAGCTCCAGTAATAACCAAGCTTGGTTGGCGATTGGCGGTTCAAGACGTGAGTCCTTTTCCGGCAGGTTCTTATACTGGAGCTGTTTCGGTTGTAAATCTTCAAGACTTACCCATCACTTATGTTCTAGTTGGTCATTCCGAAAGACGTCAGTATTTTAAAGAAACTCCTCAAGAAATAGCCCAAAAAGCTGAGCTAGCTTTGGAGGCTGGTATCACACCCATTGTTTGTGTTAGTGAGCAGACTTTAACAGCACAAGTTAGTGCATTTAATTCATCACTGACTGAACGTTGCATCATAGCCTACGAACCGCTTGAGGCAATTGGTACAGGCAAGAATGCTTCATTGGAAATCGTTAAAGAATTTCAAAGCAAAGTAAAGTCATTATTTGGTAGTGTGCCGTTTTTATATGGTGGAAGTGTTGATGAGCTCAATGTAGGTGAGTATTTATTGGTGACCGATGGTGTGCTTGTTGGTACGGCTTCTCTCAAAGCTGAACAATTTATTAATTTACTTCAAACTGCCCAAGGCGATCAGCCAGCAGTAACATGAAACGTTATTTTTCTTTAACATCTTTTTTGGCATTAATTGCTATTTTGATCTTTGCTTGGTTGACCAGAATTTATCAATTAAATTTTCCTCAAAGTTTTATTTTTGATGAAACTTATCATGTGCCGACTATCAAATTGATAGCGGAAAATGATCAGCGTGCTTTTGAATGGTGGCACGGTCCAATTTATAGTGTTGATCATCATGATTGGCTTCATCCTCCACTGGCAAAATATTTACAGGCTTGGAGTTGGAACGAATTTGGTCAAACGGCTTTTGCTTGGCGATTGCCGGCCGTAATCTTTGGTGTGTTGGGAATATTGCTTACTTTTGTAGTGGCCGAACTGACTTTTCATCGCCGAACGATTAGTTTGCTGGCTGCTTTTTTAATTGCTTTGGATGGTTTATGGTTGGTTCAATCTAGAATAGCCATGAATGATGTTTTTATGGCTGTTTGGTTACTGGCCACAGTGGCAGCCTATCTTTTTTACAAACAAAATCAAAACCTCAAACTTTTATTATTAGTGGGATTTTTGGGAGGATTGGGGCTGGCTAGTAAATGGTCTGCGCTCCTATGGTTAATTGGATTATTACTTTGGGAAAGCATTGAGCAAATTCGAGCCAAACGAAGTCACTTATTAGCTTGGATTTTTTTCTGTTTAATAATTTTACCTTTTGGTTTATATGTGATGAGTTTTTTGCCTATGTTTTTACAAGGCAAAAGTATCAGTTATTTTGTTGAGTTGCATCTACAAATTTGGCGCTATCAAATTCTGGGTGCCGGCACGCATCTTTATCAATCAGGACCAGTGCAGTGGTTGTTTAATTGGCGTCCTGTTTGGTATTGGTCAAATGGCTCAGATAGACAGATTTATGCACTAAATAATCCACTTTTGGCTTGGTTTGAGTTGAGTGCTTTGGTTTTATTGTTTGCTGGTTTACTTGGCAAAGCAAAACAACAAACTAGATATGCTCTGGATTTATTATTGATGTTAATAGGAGTGATGTCGATTCCTTGGTTTTTTAGCCCCAGAATTGCTTTCTATTATCATTACACACCGATAGCTCCGATTATGGCAATTTTATTGGCTTACACTTTGGATGTTATTTATCTTGGTCGTTCTATTCATTATCTTAAACTAATTTTTCTATTGTTAATTACCGGTTTAATTTGGATTTTTTGGTTGTATTATCCTCATTGGATCGGCCTACCGGTTACTGAAGAATTTCGTCAAACAGTTTATTGGTTGTTACCCAGCTGGCGTTGATAAATTTTTGGTTGTCAGTGAATTGTGGAATATTAAAGATTGTTTGTAATTGGTGGTCTTCTAGTTTGGTAGTAATTTTGTTATCATTTTTCTATGTTTAGCGACTTTTTATTGTTATTATTTTTTGCCACATCCACATTGTTACTACAATTTCTAGGTTTTCCTTTTCTTCTAAATTGGTTAAAAAAATCTGCTCCTCAGCCAGAGTGGTGGGCTTGGGGCAGAATAATTGGTTGGTTGGTTATGGGTTTGACTATTTGGTTTACGGCTCATCTAGGTTTGCCAATTAATAATACTGTTGGTTTTTGGGCTGTTTTTGTTTTTTGGTTGGTGGCAGTTTATTACTTTTTTCCTTGGAAATCGCTTCAGTCTATGAAAAAGTTTGTGCGCACCTACCGGCAACAAATATTTATGCAAGAGATGTTATTTCTCACTGGGTTTTTGTTTTTGGGATTGATAAGGACTTTCAATCCCATGGTTTTGGATTTGGAAAAATTCATGAACATTGGTTTGATGCAGGGTTATCTGCGCTCCCCTACTTTACCGGCAATTGATATGTGGCTGGCAGGAGAAATAATTAATTATTATAGTTTTGGTCATTTTTTGGGCAGTTTATTACTCAGGTTTTGGCATGTATCGGCAGAATTTGGTTTTAATTTATTGGCTGGGTGGATGATGGGTTTGATCTTGATGGAAGCTTATGTTTTGATTCAAACTTTATTGAGAAACTTTATTTCAATCAAAAACAAACTTTCTTGGTCATTGGCGATCGCTGGTTTGATGGGAGCTTTATTGATCGTATTTGGTGGCAACTCTCACCCCATATGGTATTGGCTGACCAACCGTAGTTTTACTGGTTATTGGTACCCGGAAGCCGTGCGTTTTATTAATTTTACGATCCATGAAATTCCTGCTTATAGTTTTGTTGTTAGTGATTTGCACGCTCATTTTTGGAGTATTCCGTTGGTGCTTTTTACGATTTTTGTGGCTTGGCAATGGGCTCAGACTATTTTTGATTTAAAAATAGTAAAGAGCAAAAAACTAATTAAAAACTCATCGCTGATAATCAACAATCTAATTTTGGGAGGTATGTTGGGAGTGTTGGGCATGACCAACACTTGGGACATGATGATTTATGGACTTTTTCTAATTATTTTGGGAAGCATGATGATGGTGGCATCCAAAAAAACTTTTTGGGTAATAGTCATGGCTAGTTGGCAAGTCATTGCTGGAGCGTTAATTGCAATTGCACCTTGGTGGTTGAATTTTTACTCAATTGTGAAAGGAGTATTTTGGGTGTCTGGTCGTTCCCCTCTTTGGCAGTTGGCTGTTTTGTGGTCTGGTCATGTATTGTTAAGTTTGATAGCCATCATAATGGTGGGATTTTTATTAAAAAAACAACCAAAACTAAAATCATCAACGATTTTCATTTTGAGTTTGGGATTAATTTCATTGATTTGTATTTTGTTACCTGAAGTGATTTATTTCAAAGATATCTATCCAACTTTTCAGCGAGCAAACACCATGTTTAAGTTTACTTTTCAAGGTTTTATTTTAATGAATTTATTAATTGGTTGGCTGATAGGTTTTTTAATGCAAAAACAGACCTGGTTGGGAATTATTTGGCGAGGAATTTTATTAGCCATTATTGGTTTATTTTTTTTATTAGTCATGAACTATCCTTTTTTGAGTTATCCCAATTATTATCAGCAGTTTCGTAAAAGACAGAGTTTGAACGGTCTAACTTGGTTGGCCAATGCCAATCCTGCAGAATATCAAGCTATTCTTTGGTTGAGAAATCAGACTGAGGGAAGACCAGTGGTGTTGGAGGCAGTGGGAGAAAGTTATTCTGTTTTTGCCAGAGTGTCCGCTTTCTCTGGCCTGCCCACTGTGATTGGTTGGCGGGCGCACGAGTGGTTGTGGCGTGGTGGTCCTGAAATTCCTACAGAACGCAGTCGTGATGTGCAATGGATTTATGAAAAACCACTTAGTCTTCAAGCCAGTTATTTTTTGGATAAACATCAAGTTCGTTATATTTTTATTGGCAATAAAGAAAGAGAAGCTTATAAATTTGATTTAAAAGAAGTCTTAACTTTGGGGGAAATTGTTTTTCAGCAAGGTTCAGTTATCATTTTAGAAAGAACAAGATGAAAATATTATTGATAATTATTCCTCTTTTATCTTTATTGGCTAGTTTGGGTTTGTATCGTTACAACGGCAAAAAAGAAATTTTACGTTTTGATTTGGTGCAGTTTTTTTATGCTTTTATCTTAATGCCAATGATTTACATTTGGTTTAAAAGTTTTTTATTTTTTATCTTACGAACAGAGTTTGCCATGTCGCTGACACAGGCTAATTTGCTGTTTTGGGATACTTTATATTCAGTCATTTTTCTGTTTATATATGCTTTTACGGTGATTCATTCTTTAACCAAAAGTTTTTCATTAAAGCGCGAAAAAGATCCTCTCTATGATCTATTTGAACATGCAGAGTATTATCATCTTTGGGTAACTCACACTATTGTTTTTGTGGGAGGAATGATTATTTCTTTTTTTCTAGCTTTGCTAAATGCTTGGTTGGATCTGCCATGGATGATTACTCAATTGCAATTTTATACTGTTTTGATTGTGGGATTGGTAATGGCAAGTTTAATTTTTAAAGCTTTTCTGATTACCGACTTTGGCGATTTTCGATTTTTAAAATTGATGAAGTTAATTTCAGCTTTTTTCTTAGTGCTTCACATCTGTATCTATGCTTTTTTTGAGCCAAGTTTTTCTGGAGAAAAGGTAATGTATTGGTATCAGTTAACTACTTTTTTTGGCTTGTCTGTCATTGGTTTGATTCATGAAAATGAACCAATTGGCTTACCAATCCATCGGCGAATTACCAACAAATTTCGTTGGGTAAGATTGAGAATGATCAGAGAAATAAGGCGTTTCAGCGACCGATTTCAAAAATAACCACAATGGATTTATAAATGGTCTGCGAACCTGGCTCGATTGGTACATCAATGCTGGAATCAGCTCTCATCACTCCTCCACCAGCCATGGGTAGAGCAAAATATGAATTATCACCTGTTTCCGAGATACTGATTACTTTTTTAATTTTTTGATTGGTACCAGCCAGTAGTAGCTCAGCTTTTGTTCGAGCATCTTCCATAGCTTCGGTGAGTAACTGATGATCAAGATCAGTGGTGTCATCAACAGTAAAGTTTGGTCCGTAAACATCGGTTGCTCCAGAATTGGTTAACAAAGTAGCCAATTCTGAAGCTTTGCTAATGTCTCTCAAAGTAACATGAATGGTATTGCTGGCTTGCCACATAGGCTGACCATCGCGCGGAGGGCTGGGTGGCATGGAATCTTGAAAAAGTAAAATTTCTGGTTCTGGTTCTTTATATTCATAAACACTGATTTGATCGGTGCGTAAATCTTTGTCAGCGATGCCAAATTCTTTGAGTTGGGTAATCAATTGCTCCATTTGTTTATTGACGGTTTGAGTAGCTATTTCTTTATCAGCGTCACTGACCATAACACTGGCGGTGAAACTGGCTATTTGATTGATTTGTTGGCCATCAGCCTGACCAGTCACGGTTACCGTAGCGGTGGGAGCCAGTTCTAGACTGCCCCAATTGATTGGAAGCCACTGACTAGTGAAGATAATCAACACCAACGCAGCGACGATCAGCATTGTTTTTTGTAAGAAAGAAAGATTGGTAGGCATGAAACCTAGTATAGCAATTTTTAATTAATCTGTGTACTGTCGGTTGCTATTTTTTGACTGTATTTAGCACTTACCCAGCCTGGTTGGCCATCAAAATTAATTTGTAACCAATCAGTAATTTCACCCAAGTATGGATAGTATTTGCCAACCAATGCAAAACCCAGTTCTAATGCGTTTTGACTGGCACTTTCTCTGACGCGTAAAACTTCTTGATCATTAACAAAGAAGCCGGTTTGAAGAATTTGCACTTGAGGACCGGTAGTTGACGTTGTGGTTTCTAAAAGATCTGGTTTAGAGTTGGTTTCTTGCTGAGTATTTTGTTGATTGTTTTGTTGGGTATCTAAATTTAAATCTTCAGTAGTTCTACCCAAAATTACTGTAATGGCTACTCGATAACCTTTAGGAACATTAAAGGTATGTTGTTGAGTTTCATAAGAAGGAAGACTAACTTCAAATTCATGAATTCCTTCTGCAACGCCGGCGACAAGCAGAGGACTGAATTGTTTTGAGCCTTGATCCATGGTAATAATTGCTCCATCAGGAATAGATTGCAACTCTATTTGAGTGTCATTATTTTTCAATTTTTCCATTTCATAAATTACTCCACTAGAAGTTTCCAAGGAAAGTTTTGGTTTCCAATTTACTACAGTAATAGTTCCTTTGTTCAGTTTGATTGGTGTTTCATAAGAGGCGTAAGCAGAATCATCTGGTTGGATACGCAAAACATAGTTTTTTGGTTGAATTTTTTTATCAATAAATGGTGATTTGTCTAGATATTGATCATCCAAAAAGAGAGTGGCTGGAATGTTGTCAGTATTTACTTGTAAGCCAGCTTTTTGTTTGAGTGCCAAGAGTTGATTGCCATTCAAAACGAGCACCAAAACAATGATGATAATCAGCGAAAAAAGTCCAACTTTATACATAAAGGTAGTGTATCAGACTCTTCAATCTACTTAGCAAAAACGATTTTTAATAACTCATCGATATGACTAATAGGTTTGAAGGTAATGGTTTTTTTGACAGATTCGGCAATTTTAATTAAATCGCGTTGATTATCTTTGGGAATAATGACAGTCTTGATGCCAGCTCGATGGGCGGCAATGGCTTTTTCTTTCAAACCACCAATGCGCAGTACTTTGCCACGCAAGGTTATTTCTCCAGTCATAGCGACTGAGTTTTTTATAGGTTTGCCGGTAAAAGCAGAAATGATGGCGGTAGTGAGAGTGACGCCAGCAGAGGGGCCGTCTTTGGGTACTGCTCCTTCTGGAACGTGAATGTGTACATCAGTAGTTTCGATGATTTTTTGATTGATCTTCAATTCTTTGGCGTGAGCTTTAACATAAGTAATGGCAGCTTGGGCTGATTCTTTCATTACCTCACCCAATTTGCCGGTTAAATTAATTTTACCTTTACCGGGAGTAAGGGCTACTTCAATGAATAAAATATCACCTCCCACTGGTGTCCAAGCCAAGCCAGTAGCAGTGCCGATTAAATCTTGTTTTTCTGCCAAATTTTCATCATATTCTTGAGGTCCAAGCAATTTAGACAACTTAGCTGGAGTAATTGATACTTTTTTCTTTTTGAGGTTGGTAACCAATTCTTTGGCAATTTTTCTAGCCAAAGCATGAAGTTTGCGCTCCAAACTGCGCACTCCTGCTTCACGCGTATAGCCGGCAATGATTTTTTCCAAAGAAGAATCGGTGTAGCTTAGGTTTTTTTCGTTCAAACCATTGGCAGTAATGACTTTTTTAACCAAATGACGTTTGGCAATCTGCAGTTTTTCTTCTAGGGTATAACCGGTGTAACGAATAATTTCTAAGCGATCTCTGAGGGCGGGAGGAATAGTATCTAGAGTATTGGCAGTAGTAATGAACATGACTTGGGATAAATCAAAAGGAATATCTAAATAATGATCCACAAACCCCCTGTTTTGTTCTGGATCCAGTACTTCCAGCAAGGCGGAAGAAGGATCTCCTCGGAAATCACTACCTACTTTGTCTATTTCATCCAGCATGAAAATGGGATCGGTGCTATCAGCTTGTTTCATGCCGTTGATGATTTTTCCCGGCATGGCGCCAACATAAGTACGGCGGTGGCCGCGAATTTCCGCTTCATCACGAATGCCGCCCAAAGAAATCTTGACAAAGGATTTGCCCAGCGCGTCTGCGATGGAGCGGCCAATACTGGTCTTACCTACTCCGGGTGGTCCAACAAAACACAGAATAGTTGGCACTTGCTGATCTTTGGTAGCTTTATTTTGTTGTTTGAGTTGCAAAACAGCAATGTGTTCCAACACTCTATCTTTAACTTCTTCCAAACCGTAGTGTGCTTCATCTAGAACCTGTTGGGCTTTTTTCAAATCAATTTGAGTTTTATTTTTTTTGCCCCAAGGCAAATCAAAAACAGTATCTATCCAAGAGCGAATATAACCGCTTTCTGGATTATTGGGCGACATTTGTTTGAGTCTTTTTATTTCTTTGCTGATTTTTTCTTTGATCTCGTCACTGACTTTGAGCTTTTTCAATTTTTTGACATAGTTGGAGGCTACCTCTTCTTCATCTTCCAGTTCACCTAGTTCTTTTTGAATGGTGCGCAAACGCTCTCGCAAAACACCTTCACGCATATGTTTGTCAAATTCTTCCTGAGTTTTATGAACCACATCTTTTTCAATTTCCATCACTTTGGTTTCGTGAGTCAGGTGTTTGACCACCAAACGCAATCGTTCTTTGATATTGAGGGTTTCTAGGATTTCTTGCTTGATGGCAGTGGCAACGCTTAGCGTACTAGCCACTTGATCGGCCAGCTCTCCTGGTTTAACTCCTCCCAATAGTTTCATAAAGTTTAGAAACTCCACTGGTTTGCCCAGCTGAACTGTTTTACGGAAAGATTTTTGCAAATGATTGGTCAAAGCCTTAGTTTCGCTATCTTCAATTTCTAGGTCTTTGAGGCTAGAAACTTTGGCAGAAAAATAAGGTTTAACTTGGGTGAAGGTATCGATTTTTACCCGCTCCAAGCCCTTAACCAGCGCGCTAACCGCATCTTCAGTTTTGATGGTTCTTTCGATAATGGCCAAAGTGCCTACTTCATATAAGTCACTTGCTTTGGGAGAAATAAGATTTGGTTTTTTTTGCGAAACCAAAACCACCATATTGTTGGAGGTTTTGGCAGCAGCTCTAATGCCTTCCAAAGAGATATCTCGCCCAAAATTCAAGACAGATTCTGTTTGAGGAAATAACACTCCTTCTCTGATTGGCACGACTGGATAGATCAATTGAGTATCTATTGCTGAGGAAGTTTTTTTATTTTCAGCCTCGTTTTGAATGGAGCTTGGTTTTTTACTAGAAATGCCGGCCATAATCTTTATTTAATTAGTGGAATTAGCATTCTAAAGCTTTGTCTGCTAAATGGCAAGATAGAAATACTGTGGGTGTGCCATGATTTGAACATGGGACCTCTGTCTTATCAGGACAGCGCTCTAACCAACTGAGCTACACACCCATTTGAACAGAGGGTATTGTAGCATGCATGATCGAGAAAAGTGAAATTTAATTGCTTTTTTATTGACCAATAGTTTGTTAGTGATTTAGCTGATAATAATTTTGCGTCCATCAAAATCAACCTTGACCGTATCACCATCTTTAATGGTTTTTTTAATGATTTCCATGGAAAGCGCATCAAGTAATTCGGTTTCAATCAAGCGTTTGAGCGGTCTGGCTCCAAAAACCTCGTCATAACCGGCGCTAGCAAAATAATCAACAACTTTATCAGTGATAACTAGCTTAATTTCTTTTTGTTGAAGGCGTTTTTTAATTATCTCTAATTGTAGTTTGACGATTTCTTTAATCTCTTTGGCAGTTAGAGGTTGAAAAATCACGATGTCATCAATCCGATTCAAGAATTCTGGACGGAATTGAGTTTTGAGCAAGCCGTGAATAGTTTCTTCTTGTTTGACTGGTTCGCTATGATGTTGTGCGATCAAGTCACTGCCCAAGTTTGAAGTCATGATAATGATGGTGTTTTTGAAGTCTACGGTTTTGCCTTTGCTGTCTGTCAAGCGACCATCATCAAGAATCTGTAAAAGGATATTAAAAACATCGGCGTGAGCTTTTTCTATTTCATCAAAAAGAATGACTGAATAAGGTCGGCGACGGATTGCTTCGGTAAGTTGTCCGCCTTCTTCATAGCCAACGTATCCTGGTGGCGAGCCGATTAGGCGAGCCACCGCATGTTTTTCCATATACTCACTCATGTCGATACGAACCATCATTTTTTCGTCATTAAATAATTCTTCCGCTAAAGTTTTGGCTAGTTCAGTTTTTCCTACCCCAGTAGGTCCTAGAAAAATAAATGAACCAATTGGTCTGTTTTCCTCACCAATGCCGGCTCGATTGCGACGAATAGCATTGGCTACGGCTTTGATGGCTGGTTTTTGACCAATGACTCGTTTGGCAATCTCTTCTTCAAGTCTAGCTAGCTTATCCCCTTCTCCCTCCAACATTTTTTGCACAGGAATGCCGGTCCAGCGAGAAACTACAGTAGCAATATCTTCTTCGGTAACTTCTTCTTTGAGGATTTGTTGACCCTTTTGTATTTTTTTCAGCTCAAGCTTGGCAGTTTCTACTTGTTTTTCTAGCTCAGGAATTTGACCATAATTAATTTCTGCTACTTTTTGCAAATCATAATTGCGCTCGGCTTGAGCAGCTTGTTCTTTTAGTTCATCTATTTTTTGGCTGGATTCTTTAATTTTATCGATTGCTTGTTTTTCAGCTTGCCAGTGCAAGTCAAGCTGTTTATGTTCTTCCTGCATCTCTGCCAGTTCTTTTTCGATTTCTTTGAGCCTGTTTTTACTGGCTTGATCTTTTTCTTTTTTGAGGGCTTCTTTTTCAATTTCTAGCTGGCGAATTTTTCTTTCCAACTGATCGATCACCGTGGGTTTACTATCAATTTCAATACGAATGGCAGAAGCGGCTTCATCCATCAAGTCAATGGCTTTATCCGGCAAAAATCGATCAGCAATATAGCGATCAGAAAGCTTGGTAGCTGCCACTAGTGCATTGTCTCTAATCTTGACTCCATGATGAGTTTCGTATTTTTCTTTGATGCCTCGCAAAATGGAAATGGTATCTTCCACAGAAGGCTCCTCTACCATCACTGGTTGAAAACGTCGTTCCAAAGCAGCATCTTTTTCTACATACTTGCGATATTCTTTGAGAGTAGTGGCTCCGATAGTGCGCAATCTACCCCGGGCAAGCGCCGGCTTGAGCAAGTTTCCGGCATCAGTAGATCCCTCTTGAGCGCCGGCGCCCACCACCGTATGCAATTCGTCAATAAATAAAATTACTTGACCATCAGAATTTTCTACGTCTTTGATGACTGCTTTAAGCCTATCCTCAAACTCGCCTCGGTATTTGGCCCCGGCGATTAATGAGCCCATATCCAAATTTAAAATGCGTTTATTTTTCAATGCATCAGGCACATCATTGTCAATGATTTTTTTGGCCAAACCTTCCACAATGGCAGTTTTGCCGGTGCCAGGTTCGCCTACCAAGACAGGATTATTTTTAGTTCGACGCGATAAAATTTGGGTAATGCGACGAATTTCTTCATCACGGCCAATAACGGGATCGATTTTGCCCTCTTCAGCCAGCGCCGTAAAATCTTGAGTGTATTTTTCCAAAGCTTGATATTTGCCTTCTGGATCAGGATCAGTGACGCGATGATTGCCACGTAAATCTTGTAAGGTTGTCAGTACTTTTTTTTTGTCAAAATCAAAGATTTTTTTGATCTCAGCACTATTTAATAAACCCAAAAAAAGATGTTCGGTACTGAGATACTCATCTCTGAGTTTGCCAGCCTCGCTCTCAGCGTCAGCAAAGACCTTTTGCAACTCTGGAGAAACATAGGCTTGAGTTGCTTGATCAGAAGTAGGCAGTTCAGTTAAGGCTTTTTTGGTTTTTTCTTGTAATTCAACCAGATCTTGTTCTAGTTTTTTAATTAATGAAGGAATTAGACCATCTTTTTGTGTCAACAATACAGAAAATAGATGCAAAGGCTGAAGAGCTGGATGATTGAGTTTACCAGCTAGTTGTATTGAGCCTTGGATCGCTTCAGCTGATTTGGTGGTAAAACGATTAAAATCCATACTTAGCAGTCATTATATATGAGTGCTAATAGAAAATGCAAGTAAAAAACTCTCATTCATCAGGGTTTTTTTACGTCTATTTGATAGAGAAAAATATATTTATATATATTTTGATATATTAATTAAAAGAGCTTGTTTTTCGATTTAACTATTTTTTGATAAGTTGATTATTCAATCTTTCGATTCTTCTTTGATAACAAGCAACTTCTTTTTCAGAAAGATTTCCTGAATCAATTCTTTTTTGAAGGGCTTTGATTTCTGCTTCAATACTGTCTCTTACTGAATTTTCTAAAAAAGGACCTGAATTGAACGTTAGTCTCTCTGCCATAGTGATTTTATTATATCTTACTCATCCAAAAACCCCATCTGATGATGGGGTTTGATTTGACAGTCAAAAGATTAAGGACTCTTTTTTGACAAAATTTTTAGACAAACTAGTGATGTTTACAGACACAAACACAGTGGTGAAAATGGCCTGGATATGATAGTCACAGGACTTGTTATTTCACAGACATTACTGTCTGAGGGAGAAAGGGGTCGTGATTTCCCCTACCCATTCTCCTTAGAAAGGAGGTGATCCATCCGCACCTTCCAGTACGGATACCTTGTTACGACTTAGTCCTCATCGCCAACCTCGCCGTAGAAGAGCCGTTCTCGTAAGAGTTACGGTCATCCGCTTCGGGCGTTGCTGACTTTGCTGGCTTGACGGGCAGTGTGTACAAGGAGCGAGAACGTATTCACCGCAACCTGCTGATTTGCGATTACTACCGATTCCGACTTCATGAAGGCGAATTGCAGCCTTCAATCCGAATTGAGGGGCCGTTTATAAGGATTGGCTCGGGATTACTCCGTCGCTACCCGTTGTCGGCTCCATTGTAGGATGTGTGTTGCCCTGGATGTAAGGGACGTGCTGACTTGACGTCGTCCTCTCCTTCCTCCCCGCCAAAGGCGGGGCAGTCCTATCAGACACTTGTAACTGATAGCAAGGGTTGCGCTCGTTACCACACTTAAGTGGACGTCTCACGACACGAGCTGACGACAGCCATGCATCACCTGTGTACCACCCTCGAAGGAATTCTGGTTTCCCAGAACGTGCAGGTACATTTCAAACCCAGGTAAGGTTTTTCGCTTTGTATCGAATTAAACCACATGCTCCACCGGTTGTGCGCTCCCCCGTCAATTCCTTTGAGTTTTAACCTTGCGGTCGTACTCCCCAGGCGGTCTGCTTAACGCGTTAGCTTACGTCACCCAGTCACTCAAAAATATTTTTGATCAAATTTCGTCAAAATATTCTTGAGAGACCAGGCAACTAGCAGACAGTGTTTACGGCTTGGACTACAGGGGTCTCTAATCCCTTTTGCTACCCAAGCTTTCGTCCATGAGCGTCAGTACTGTTTTAGAAGCCCGCCTTCGCGACTGGTATTCCTCTCGATATCTACGGATTTCACCCCTTCACCGAGAATTCTAGCTTCCCCTAACAGACTCAATCTTGGTAGTTTCACTTGCCGCTCTGGAGTTGAGCCCCAGGTTTAGACAAATGACTGACCAAGACGCCGACGGAACTCTTTACGCCCAATAAATCCGGATAACGCTTGCACCCTACGTATTACCGAGGCTTCTGGCACGTAGTTAGCAGGTGCTTTCTAGCGGGGTACAGTCAAAATTCTTCCCCCGCCACAGTGGTTTACATTCCGAAGAACTTCTTCCCACACGCGGTGTCGCTGCGTCAGGCTTTCGCCCATTGCGCAATATTCCCGGTTGCTGCCACCCGTAGGTGTAGGCCCCGTGTCTCAGTGACCTTGTGACCGGTCGTGCTCTCACACCGGTTACCCGTCATCGGTTTGGTAGGCCATTACCCTACCAACAGCCTGATAGGACGCAGACTCCTCTCATAGTGGCCGAAGCCTTTACCCCGGAGGGACTATGCGGTATTACCCCACCTTTCGATGGGCTATTCCACGCTATGAGGTAGATATCTACGCGTTACTCACCCGTCTGCCACTCTCCCCGAAGGGAGCGTTCGACTTGCATGCCTAAGGCACACCGCCAGCGTTCATCCTGAGCCAGGATCAAACTCTCAAATAAAGTTTAATTATTTAAGTAGATTGAAACTGATCTTTATTATCTTTGTTATCTAGATTCAGTATTTGGAATTAACGGGTTTTATATTTCAAAAACCCATTAAAGTTTCATTTTCACCACTATGTTTACGTCAGTAATCATGATGATAAATTGTTTGTCGTTGTCTATTCAGTTGTTAAAGAGCTTTCCTTCAAACAGAAAAAAAAGAAACAACCCCTTTTGGAATGTCTCTTTTTCATGATGTCTTTTGGTTGCCCAAGTACATCAATCTGGAATGTCTGAATTCTACGTTATGAAACGAGAATTGTGAAGTATGGGTATTGTAACAAGATCCAGAGGAAAGTCAAAAGATGATTGCACCGCCCAAACACTTGTTTGGCTGATCGCTAGTATAGAACACGGCTGATTGGCCAGCAGCTATTCCTTCAAGAGGTTGATTGAGTTTTATTTGAAAAGAATCAAGTTGCTTGATGATTGAACAGTCGACCAGTTTCCCGATATTGCGAATGCGAACTTTTGGCTTGGTTTGTTTGAGTAATTCTTGCTCGGTTAGATTGATGAGTTGCAATTTGTCAACCAAAAACTCTCTAACTTCAGTGGCTTGTTTGGGACCAATGACTAATTGATTGGCAGTTTGGTTTTTTGCAATCACGTAAAGTGCTGGTAACTCACTTTTATCAAATTCTGCATGAAGTTTGGCATACTTTTTTTTATCAATGACAAAGCCGTGACGTTGGCCGATAGTGTGGAACCAGAGTCCTCTGTGTTGGCCGACCACTCTTCCCTGTTTATCAACTATTTCACCAGGATTTTCGCCCAGATTTTTTTTCAAAAATTTGGGGATGTTGATGTCACCCACAAAACAAATACCGACCGAGTCTTTTTTATTAGCCACTGGCAGTTTGGCTTGCTCTGCGATTTTGCGCACCTCCAGTTTGGTTAGTTCAGCCAAGGGAAACAGTACGCGGGCTAATTGTGCTTCCTTAATTTCATAGAGAAAATAGGTTTGATCTTTGGCAGTGTCTTTGGGTATATACAAACACTGACCATCAGTATCCGCATAGTGGCCAGTGGCGATGGCGTCATAGCCTCGTTTCATGGCCCAGTCATAAAACAAACCGAACTTGATAATTTTGTTGCACATCACATCGGGATTGGGAGTGCGACCGGCTTGATATTCGTCCAGAAAATATTGCATCACTTTTTCCCGATAAGGTTTTTTGAAGTCCAATACTTGAAATGGTAAATTCAATTGAAGAGCAATCTGCAAAGCATCTCTGCGGTCTCCCTCAGCTCGACAACCAGGCTCGCTCCAACATTCTATGTAAGCAGTTTCCACCTGATAGCCCTGTTTTTTTAAGAGAATTGCCGCCACTGCAGAGTCTACTCCTCCGGAAAGACCGAGTAATATTTTGGTCGGTGGTTTGCTGATTAACTTATTTTTCACTGCAGTTATTATACTGGTGCTTTGTGAAAATAACTCATTTTGAGTTTTGCTGCTAAGTTCTACGCACTCTTGCAATTTTTCAATTTGAAAGAAAGTTTATAAGTCTAAATAAAGAAGTTGGTTTCGGCAATCAATCGCACTTGGCGCTGATATGCTTGTGGATTTTGGGTATAAAAAATAGGCAAAATTGGTTGAAAATCTGGGTTGAGTTCTTTTGCTCGGTCAATGTCTTGCCAAGAAATTTTACCAAAATAAAGTTCTTTAATGGGGAAATCATTATTGATCAAAAATTTGGTAATTTCTGCCAAGCCTTCAAAATAAACCAAGTCTTTAGTGAAACCACCGGGCTGGCTGGTGTCCGTCAAACCTCTTTTCTTTTTGAAAGTCATGGCAAAGGCGCGTTCTTCATCTGTAATATATTGGCGAATAAAATGCCAGATTTCCAAGAAAGAACTAGTTTGGGCTTGTTGTATTGTCAAATAATTAATAGCTGCTAGATAAGCGATTGGATCAGTTTGAGGTAACAAAGAATGAATAGAAGCCAATCCCTCTTCGGTTTTGATATATGGAGAAAAACCAAATTTTCTTTTCTTTTTATACCAAGGTTGCTGAAAATAGTTGAGTCGACGCAGAGCGTGAGTGCCAAGCTCGTGATAAATCAATCCTGTCAAATCCTGTTCTCGAATAAGACAGGGCAAACGCAGTTTAACAAGATTTTCATCAGTAACAGAAGCACGACTGACGAATTCTTCAGACCAAACCAAAGAAATTTGGGTTTCCAAATGATGAGCAGCAATAAAATCTTTAATGGCTTTTGTAACGGTAGCTTGATCAAGAAGTGGACCTCGACGATTTTCAAATTCTTCAGGAGTAAACTGAGAAGAAGCGGTGTCAAGTATTTGTTGCGCCAAACTTAAATAGTTTGTTGAAGGCAAACCTTTACTAAGTAGTTCTTCGGTAGAAAACTGTCTAACATAACGAAACTGTGGATTAAAATTGGGGTTAGCAAGAAATTGGTTTTTTTGCTCCTGATAATTAATTGGATTGAGATCAGAAATTAATCCCATGATTTTTAACTTGGTCGAATGACAAAACCCGACAAATCCTTTCGGCCAATTTCTACTTTTTGAGAACTAGTGTTCAGTTTTTTGGAAACAATCATGGATGTGCTAATTTTTCTGCCTTTTAATCTGAATTTTACTTCCACCACTGGTTGTTTTCCCTCGCCAGCTATTTGTTGGAACCAGAGCAAATCATCAACATCAATCAATCCTAGTTTTTTTACCAATTGGCTGGCAATTGCAGAGCGAAAACGACCAGTATTAATCAAAGCTTTAGCTTCTTCTTTCAATCCCTCTTCACCATAAACAGTAACGGTTTCTTCGATTTCCAAAATGGGTATTTCTCCCTTACCGCTAATCTTATCACTAAAGTTTTCAGCGAAAAGAGCTTGGCCAATGCGCATGCCGTGATCAGCATTGAGAACATTGAGATCTTGTACTCGTTCAATTCTGCGCCGTAAGCCAGCTTTATTAGCCACTTGAATGGAGAGACCTGGATAAGCATTCAGCTCCACCACCATGGGGCCTTTGGTTTTATGAATAAAAAGATCTACGCCGGTATACATTAATCCAGCTGCACGAGCTGCTTCAATGGAAGTTTTTAGTAATTGATTCCAAAAAGGAATACGAATGCCATTAAGTTTTAACTTGGTTCCAGGTATGTATTGAATGAGTTGATTTTTGTGTTCTACACCGTGAGTGGTAATACCAGTGGCGATATCAATGCCGGTCATGATGGCTCCCTGGCTGATGTTGGCTCTACCTCCCGATTCTTCAGTTGGCAAACGAAGCTTGGCCATAATGGGCACGCTGTTGAAAACAATTACCCTCACGTCAGGGGTGCCTTTGAAAGTGTATTTTAATAATTTGGGATGAATGGGTATTCGTTCTTCAATGATGACGTTATGATTGGAACCATGAGTGCTGTATTGACCTGACAGAGTATCTTGGCAATGTAGCTTAATATCTTCCAAACTCCAGATTTTACCAACCACATCGGTCCAGTGTTTTTGATCGGCATGTTGTTTGCGAAAAGCCACTACCCCCTTGCCAGCATGACCATTGGTGGGTTTAATTACGAAGTCTTTTTTGAGGCTGACCCAATCAAAATCTTCCACATCTTCGGGAGTGCCAAGAATGGCATAAATTTTGGCGGTGGCAATATTTTTGCTTTGTAAAAGTAGCTTGGTGGCGTATTTTGATTTACAGATTGCTCTAGCTCTAGGAGAATTAAGCGGTACGAACAGCTGGTTGCGGGCATTCATGCCCAATATTTCATTTGCCTGTACCATGGGCCTCCTTTATTCTTCTTCAATGATGGATTGAAAACGAGTTCTCTCCAATAAACGCAATCCTGTATATTTACCTACTAACAAATTGATAGTAGCTACTCCCAACAAACTTAATTCTGGATAAAGTAATACGAATTGTTGAATGATTTCCAAGTTGATTAATAAGGCACAGCCAACCGCGATAATCAATGTTTCAAAAGTAATACTTAAGGCCTCTTTTTGACTACTAAAAAGTTGAGTACTCATGAAATTTTCGGTGAGCAACATCACAATTAACAACGGGAAAATATTAAGAGTCAATAAAGAAGAAAAGCCGAACCAAGATGAAGCGATTAATAGAGCGGTGATTAAAAAACTGACTACCCAAAGAACCATGGCAGTTCTGGGTAAAAATGGCAGTTTTAGGTGTCGTACAATCAATCTAGCCAATGAAGAAGCAATCAAGACAGCAATGAAAATAATTAAACCGGCGGCAATACCGGTTGAGACAAAAGCGACTGAAAGTACGGCCGGAATGTAAACACCAAAACCCTTGAGTCCTACTACATGTCTAGATGCAGCAATGATGGAGGCAATTAGCGGAAATAATAACAATAAAACCAAGATATTGGCTGGTAAACCATTGGCTACTGCCTGACGAATAGCGTGCTGAAGTGGATTATGCCAAGTAAGAGATCCAATGGGGTGTTCGTCAAGAAAGGCGGTTAGTTTACTTTTTTTACTGCCACCGGTTTCGGTAATATCTTGATCTTTTTTATCTTGCAAACGCTGCTCTGCTTCCGCTGAGGCAGAAGCCAAACTACCTTCAGTAGCTTCTGAAGCAGGCGAAGCATCTAGAGATTGTTCAACAGAATCAAGATTTTGGGCGATAACGGGCTGAATAAAAACCATCAAGCCAGTGCCAATTACCAATAAGCTTAAAAGAAATTTTTTCATGAGTAGAATTATAACAGGATTTTAGTCTCGAGTTTAAGTGGAGTAATTATTTTAAAAAATGATGATTGATAATTATTGAAATTATTTAAAGTACAAATGCCACAAAAGATTGCACCAAGCCGATCAAGATAGAAGCCAGTAAAATTGAAAAGAATTGATTGAGATGTATTCCCATTACCACCATGTTGGTAATTTGAAAACCCGGTACCAGGTAAGTAACCAACCAAAGCAAACCGACATTGATCACTATCGAAAATAAGCCAAGAGTCACAATGTTAATTGGTAAAAATAATAACTTGACAATGGGCCGAACAAATTGATTGACTAGCACCATTACGATACTAGCCAAAATAAGAGTGGTCCAATCACCAATATTGATAGTGGGCAAAAAATAAGACAAAATCCACAAACTAGTGCCAGTCACAATAAGTGGTTTGAGTAGTTTCATGTACTTCTACGGTAGCACAAAAAAGAAGAGTATTTAAAGATGCTAATAATCAATAAGGGAATTCTACCTTTTTTCCCTCGGGAGCGATTAGTAGGTAGTTGTCACTTTCAGTAACAAAAATTCTTCCTCCTGCTTGCAAAAAAGCTAATTCCTTCCGTGTGATTTCTAAGATTAACCCACGATATATTTTACTTTTGATTTCTTCAACTGTTACTTCAAACCTAATTCCACTGCTCCAGTCCCCTTTTACTCTGGACATGTCTACTTCTTCCGCTCGTCCAGGAATGGTGATGCTTTGAGGAAGTTTCTCTTTAGTTTTTGAAATTGGTGATTTTTCTGAATCTGAAACCATGATTTTCCTTTGTTGATGTTATTAATAAGTCAAAGTATATCATAATTAAACTTATCGTAAAAGTTGTTTAGTGTGTCTTCTGGCGAATTGCTGTTTGGCAAATCGATGCGCCTCATCACGAATTTGGGCAATTAACTTGAGAGTGGGATGATTTGTTGGCAGTTTCAAGATTTCATAATCAATTTTTTTTCCCTCTTGTTTGGTAGGAATAATTAAACGATCTGGATTTTTGGCAATGCCGATAACTGGATTGTTCCACTGCCAAACTTTCAAAGCTGCTCTCACCTGTCCTTTTCCTCCATCAATCACCACCAGACTTGGTTTTTTCCACTCGGGATGATTTTGCCGGCGCTGTAAAGCCTCTTGCAACATTTGATAATCATTGGGAGTGTTTAGGGTGTAGATATTGAATAAACGATAGTGTTGTTTTTTGGCTTGACCAGCCATAAAAACCACCATACTAACGGCTGCATTTGTGCCCTGAATATTACTAACATCATAGCCTTCAATGCGGGTGAGTTTAGCCGTGCGAGGAAAATTGGTATAGGTTTGTAAGATTTTTCGCAATTCTGTCAAACCTTGCTGGGCTTGTTCCATGCCAAAGCCAGGCAATACTAAAGCAGGAGCTAAACGGTATTGTTTATGAGTAACTTCTTCGATCAGTTGAATTTTTTGTTTATAAAGTTGGGCTTTTTCAAATTGTTGTTGTTTGGCCGCCTGTTTCATTTTGGCGATTAAGTTTTTGACGATAATTCGCTTTTTACCACGCAAAAATAAAATTAAAGATTTGATGTTTTCTTGATACTCATTCGCTGTAATTTGACCTACACAAGCTCCTGGACATAAATCCAAATGATAATAAAAACAAGGACGATCGGTTTGAGGATGAGCGCACCAAGGAAATATTTTTCTGGTAATTTTCAAGACCTCATTCAATTTGGCGCTACTAGGAAAAGGTCCTAGAATCGTGCCTTTTGGTTTTTCTTTAATTAAATCTGACTTTCTTTTTTTGATAACGCGCGGAAAGGTTTCATTACTAATTACTAAATAAATTGGAGATTTGTCATCTTTCAATCTGATGTTAAAAAATGGCTGATGAACACGAATTAATTCTGCCTCAATGAGTAGAGCTTCCAGTTCACTATCTAGAATTTCAAACTTGAGTTGTTGAGCAGTGGTGACTAGTTTTTTGATCCGCGGAGCCAATTGATCGAACTGAGTGTAATTTGCGAGACGATTCTTGAGATTTTTGGCTTTACCAACATAAAGGATTTCACCGTTTTCGGCGAAAAACGAGTAAACTCCCGGCTCCGAGGGCCAAGAGGATGCTGCCTGCGACCAAACCAATGAGGGTGTACGGGTGCGCAACATACTGGACAAATTGGGGGGCGTTTTCAATTTCGACATGATCTACAAAAACTTCTTGTTCATTAACTTTAATATTGATGGCTAGTTGATCTTTTTCTGGCCAAGCATTGTTCATATTATAAACAAAGATTGAAATCGTGACTGATTGATAAGGTAGTAGGGCGGGAATGTCAGTAGCTCCAAAAACTCTCACTTGAGAATTTTCTGAAGAAAGATCAAAGCTGATGTTATACCAAGCTGCCCCCGTAGGATTTTCTATATTGACGTTGTAAAAGCCGGGCAAAATAGAAAAATTGGAACGTTGAGGAGTGATTTTGCCTATTAATTCTGGTGCTTGATTGGGAAAGCGAGTGCCAAAACTTACTTCCAAAGTTTTTTCTGTTTGTTGCTCGTTTTTATAAGAACCGGCTGGATAAGGCAGATTACTGGATTGGCCGTTAATAGCTAAAACAACGTGATTGAGGTCAAATTGATTAAAATAATCAACACCACCAGTAGTGTTTCCCCAAGTAGGATCGACTGGTTGCCAATTTCCAGAATCTTCATTCCAAAATTCTGGCCAAGCATGCAAAATATCCTCCACTAAACTCAAAGGTCGCAAACGACTATTTTCTGTATAAGCGTAACCAGTAATCAAGCGAGTGGGAATATTATTTGCTCTAGCCAAAGTGATAAATAAATCAGAAAATTCTTGACAGGCAGCATCTTCTGGATTACTAAGTGCTTGTATGGCTCCTTGTCTTTTCAGTTGATCTAGAGATTCAACGTTTTTATAAATCAAATTGTTGGTAACAAAATCATAAATAGTTTTGGGAGTATTATATTCTTGAGCTAATTGTTGAATGGTGTGGTGATTAATGTCCCAAAAAGGTTGGGCTTGAATGTGAAAGTCCTGAGGTTGAATGACAGGTACCATTTGATTTTGTTCCAAAGTCAAGACCACAGTGGCCGCAGCTTCCACTGTCTGAGCAGTATTGCCACCCAAATAAAAAGTGGCAATCCAGTTACCATCTTTGTCGCGTTCTATGTTTTCTGGTCTTGGTTCGATTTGTTCATAATTCAGACGTTGAAAAGGAGTATCCGGAGGGAGAGCTACTTGCAACAAGACTGGCTGAGAATCATTGTTTTCCAAAAAATAACGAAACTTCAAATCAAAAACTTGCTGAAAACCATAAATAGCCGAAACACCTTGTCCATGAAGATCATTGAAAGTGAGCGATACTTGCTGATTGCGGTTGTTAATACTGTAATTGCTGTTTGGAGTTACCCTAGTTGGCTCGCCATAAAGCAAAGGAGAATTAAGGACAACAGTGATTTGATCATATTGTTCAGGATCTGCTTGTTTGGGAATAGCTACTTCCAGAACCTGACCATGAATTTGAGCTAGGTCAGGATTGATATAGGTAATCGTAAATTGTCGTATCTTTCCTTCTCCGACCAATTGATTGGGAAAAGTAATCCCAATATTGGTTTGGTTGTCGGTTTGAGTTACTTCTGCCGGAATTTCTCCACTGCTATCAGAAACTCTGACACTCTTGATATTGGGCGAACTGATACGTAAACCATGACGATTGACGAAATAAGTGGGAGTCAGATTTTTGATGGTAAAAGCATGCTGAACCAATACTTCTCCATTATTTTGCACGGTATAAGTGCTAGTGAGGGTATTTTCAAAAGATTTGGCAGTTTCTTCTTGAGCTAATACAGTAAAGGGAATAAATAAAATTAAAAATAAAAACAAAAAATGAACTATCAATTGATAAATTTTTTTCATGTTTTTAATTCATCTTTCAGGTACCGACCAGTGAATGACTGAGAATTTTTGGCCACTTGGGTTGGTGTGCCAGCTGCCACTACTTCTCCGCCATAATCTCCACCTTCAGGACCCAAATCAATCAACCAATCTGCATTCTTTATGATATCTAAATTATGCTCAATCACAATCACTGTATTATTTTGGCTGACTAAAGTATGCAGGACATTGAGTAATTTTTGTACATCTGCAAAGTGCAAACCAGTAGTGGGTTCGTCCAGAAGATAAACAACATGATCAGTAGTGCGAATACTTAATTCTCGAGCTAGTTTAACGCGCTGAGCCTCACCACCACTCAAAGTTGGAGCTGGTTGACCAAGCTCTAGATAGCCTAAACCCACATCAACTAAAACTTGTAATTTGTGTTTGAGAGTGCCGTGATGATCAAAGAAATCTAGAGCGTCTTCGATGCTCAAATCCAAAACTTCAGCAATGTTTTTACCTTTATATAGTACTTGTAAAGTTTCATCGTTGTAACGTTTGCCATTACAAACATCGCACCTTACGTAAACATCCGGCAAAAACTGCATCTCGATCTTGATTTGACCATCACCTTGACAAGTTTCGCAACGTCCTCCTTTGACATTAAAACTGAAACGTCCAGGATGATAGCCACGCAGATGAGCTTCTTTGGTATTGGCAAAAATCTTGCGTATATAATCAAAAACCTTGGTGTAAGTAGCTGGATTGGATCGTGGAGTTTTACCAATTGGGCTTTGATCGATCAGAGTTACTCGTTTGACAGCATCAGGCACCATTAATTGATCAACAAACCCAGGTTGTTTATCTGTTTGTCGCTCCAAATGTTTCATTAATTGATAAAAAAGAGTGTCATGTAATAAAGTGGATTTTCCGGAACCAGATAAACCGGTGATACAGGTCAAAGAATTAAGGGGAAACTCCACGTCGATTTTTTTGAGATTATGATGATTGGCACCACGCAGAGTAATCACGCCGTCTTCCCCCCTCGCCTTGGCAGTTTCATCTGCGCCAATCAGCATTCTTTCTGGTTTAACCTGTCTGACTATTTCTTTTTTACGAGCCAAATATTTACCAGTGATTGATTTACGATTAGCAACGATTTGTTGGGGAGTGCCTTCGGCAATGATTTTTCCACCGTGTTTACCAGCTCCCGGTCCAAAATCAAAAATATAATCGCAGGAAAGCATTATTTCCCGATCGTGTTCTACTACAACAACGGTATTGCCCTGATTTTTGAGTTTTTTCAAGGTTTCTATCAATCGATCATTGTCATGAGGATGCAAACCAATTGTTGGCTCATCCAAAATATACAAAACCCCAGTCAAACCCGTACCAATTTGTGAAGCCAAACGAATACGCTGAGCTTCACCACCGGCTAGAGTAGAGGCTTCTCGATTGAGAGTTAAATAATTGAGTCCTACTGAGCTTAAAAATTTTAGACGAGCAATGATTTCTTTCAAAATAGGTTGACTAATTTCTTGTTCTTGGGGGGATAATTTTTGTTTTTTGGTCAAATCTTGATGCCAAGTTAAGGCTTGATGAATGGTTAAGTTTGTCACATCGGCAATACTATATTTATCCACAGTAACTGCCAAAACCGATGGCTTGAGTCGCTGACCATGACAGTCTGGACAGGTTTCTTTTTGCATAAATTGAGAAATTTCTTTGCGAATAAACTCGCTGTCTGTTTCTTCATAGCGTCGTTCTAAATTGGTGATGAATCCTTCAAATTTTTCCGAAATCTGTGTTTCCTTGCCAAATCGATTTTGACCGGTTACTCGATAAAATTTATCAGAACCAGTGAGTAATTTTTGTTGAAACTCCGGAGCTATGTCTTGCCAGGGAGTTTTTCGAAAATCAAAACCAGCCTCTTCTACGACTACTCTCACCAGTCTGGCCCACCAAGTGTCATGACTTAAACTACGAGCAAAAGGAATCACGGCTCCTTCGCTAAGGGTGAGGCTGGGAGCAATGATTTTTTCTGAGTTAATTCTCAGCAATGAGCCCAGACCATTACAAGTGAGACAAGCACCTTCTGGTGAATTGAATGAAAACATTCGTGGCTCTGATTCTGGTAAAGAGATGCCACAGTGACTACAAGCCAACTTTTCACTAAATAAATAATCTTTCATTTGGGTAGGTTTGCTAGGAAAATCCAAGGAGTCGTCATTTACTAAAGTAGCGATTACCAAACCAGCAGAAAGTTTAAGTGCTTCTTCGATGGTTTGTGATAATCGGGACTTGAGAGTTCTCATTTCCTGTACATCATTGAGTTGTTTTTTATCAATACTCAAGCGATCTAGAATGACATCAATTTGATGTTTATTGGTTTTAATCAAACCAATTTTTTCATTTACACTGTAAACTTGGCCGTCAATGCGGACGCGACTATAACCTTGTTTTTCCAGATTGGTCAACAGAGCCGAGAACTCACCTTTGCGATTTCTGACTACTGGAGACAAAATCATCAAACGAGTTGGCTTGGTTGCTGATTTTTCAGTCAAGATCTCAATGATGTGATTGATAATTTGATCTACGCTTTGAGTGCTCACTTCCCGACCACAATCAGGGCAGTGTGGATGGCCGATTCTGGCAAATAGCAAACGCAAATAATCATAAATCTCAGTGATAGTACCCACCGTAGAACGAGGATTGTGAGAAGTAGTTTTTTGGTCAATAGAGATTGCTGGAGATAAGCCTTCAATTTGATCTACATCTGGTTTTTGCATGATGCCCAAAAATTGACGAGCATAAGAACTCAAAGATTCTACATAGCGTCGTTGTCCTTCTGCATAGAGGGTGTCAAAAGCCAATGAAGTTTTCCCACTACCAGAAAGACCGGTAAAAACTACCAGTTTATTTTTGGGAACAGCTAGCGAAATATCTTGAAGATTATGTTCTCTAGCACCAGAGATGATGATGTGATCCAGTGATGTTTTGGCCATAAAAACGAAAAGCTATTATAGCGTTATTGAGGGAAAGTTTCGAGTGTCATCAATCTTGAAAATAAAATACCACTCTCAAAGCGAGGAGTACTCACTGAAGTTGACCAATAGTATCTCGCAAAATAGTAGCCAGTTCAAAATCCAAGTCTTTGGCAGCTTGATTCATTCTACGTGTTAATTTTCTTGCCAAACCAGTTTTTTCAACGGGAGTGAGAGCTTCTGGTTTAATGGCCGTGAGATCAATGATTTCTTTTTTATTTAGTCGAACGATAGTGCCAGTCAGTTTTTCTGGTTTATTTTTACGACTTAGTTTTTCAGCATAAGTTTCTTCTCTATTCAATAGTTTTTCACGAATCGGTTTGTTGATACTGATGGGAGTAATATTATGTTTTTGATTATAAGCAACCTGAGTGGCTCTTCTGCGTTGAGTTTCTTCAATGGCTTGTTCCATAGATTTAGTCATTTTGTCAGCAAAAAGCAAGGTTCGGCCATCTTCGTGACGAGCCGCGCGACCCATGGTTTGAATGAGAGCGGTGGCAGAACGCAAAAAGCCTTCTTTATCAGCATCCAAAATAGCCACCAAACTTACTTCCGGCAAATCAAGTCCTTCGCGCAATAAATTGATACCTATGATCACGTCATATTCTCCTTTGCGCAAATCATCCAGAATGTCTGAGCGGTCCAAAGTAGTAATATCGGAATGTAGGTAAGCAACCTTTGGTTTCGGTATTTCTTCGAGTTTTTCAATTGGCATAATGCGTTTGTAATATGATTGGTCAATCAAACCAATTTTCATCTTTTGAACATTAATATATTCAGAGCGTTGGTAGCCATGGTCAGGATCAGGTGTGGCGTTCTTTTCCCGAAAACGTTTGATCAAAATCTCTATTTTTTCTGGTGTATTTAAATATTCCGTGAGTGCCTCAGCCATCTTTTTGGTCAGAGTAGTAACTAGTACTCTTTGTCTCAACGCTTTACGACGAATGATTTCAATGACGAGATCTTCCACCTGATTCTCAATGGGCCTTAATTCAATCAGCGGATCGACCAATCCAGTCGGTCTGATTAATTGTTCCGCTACTTTTCCATGAGATTGTTGCTGTTCCCAATCATTGGGTGTGGCGGATACATATAAATTTTGCGGGGTGCGTTCCAAAAATTCATGAAATTGCAATGGACGATTATCCAAAGCACTAGGCAATCGAAAACCGTATTCTATTAAGGTTTCTTTGCGAGATCGATCGCCATGAAACATTCCGCGAATTTGAGGAATCGTCATGTGGCTTTCATCAATAATGGTAAGAAAAGAATCCAGCCCAAAACGTCGCTGATTTTCTGCAAAATAATCCAAAAGAGTGTAGGGAGGTTGACCTGGTTGACGGCCATCAAAATAACGTGAGTAATTCTCGATGCCATTCACAAAACCAAATTCGCGAATCATTTCTAGGTCATAATTTACTTTTTGTTTCAATCGATAGCCTTCCAAAGTTTTACCAGCTCGTTCCATTACTTTCAGACGCTGAGCCAATTCTTGCTCAATTTCTTGAAGGCCTTTTTTTTGAGCTTGTTCGTTGAGCATGTAGTGTTTGGCCGGATAAATAACAAATCGTTTAACTTGATTTTGATCGGCATTCATAATGGGAGTGCCACTGAGCGGATCAATTTCTCGAATTTCAGTAATACGATTTTCCAAGGTTTCTATTTTGAAAGCTGTATCTTGATAGGCTGGCCAAACGCGCAGAGTATCTCCGCGCAATTGATAAGTTCCTCGACGAAAATCCGTGCTACTGCGCTCATATTGAAGATTGGCCAATTGCAATAAAACAGTTTTTTGTTTAATTATTTCTCCTTCTGTCAGTTGCAACATATATTGACCGTACTCTATCGGCGAGCCGAGATTGTAAATGCAGGAAACCGAGGCTACGACGATTACGTCCTGACGAGTGAGTAGATTGGTGGTGGCGGCGAGCCGAAGTTTGTCAATTTCATCGTTGATATCAGCCTCTTTTTCAATGTAAGTATCGGTAGTGGGTAAATATGCCTCAGGTTGATAATAATCATAATAAGACACAAAATAACTAACCGCATTTTCTGGAAAATAATCCCGAAACTCTTGATAAAGCTGGGCAGCCAAAGTTTTATTATGAGCAATTACCAATGTCGGTCGTTGAGTGTTGGCAATCACGTTGGCCATAGTAAAGGTTTTGCCAGAACCAGTTACTCCCAGTAAAGTTTGGTGTTGCTCTCCCCTTTCAACTCCCTTAGTTAGTTGATCAATAGCTTGAGGCTGATCTCCAGTCGGTTGATAAGAAGTTTTTAATTTGAAGTTCACAGCTGTATTGTAAACGTACAGGCAATTTTGATATATAATGTAGTACTTATGCGAAGCAAAGAGAGAATTTCTTTAAAAGGAATCATTTCTTCAGGTTTAGAAAAAGTGAAGAAAAAAATGAAGCCTGGCGTAGATGGTTGGCCAACATCTAAAAAACCAAAACCTGAGCAAGCCGCGGTCTGTCCAGAGGCAGAAAAAATGATTACTGATCATTTTGATGATCTTTAATTTTTTCATTTTTCAACTTCACTGGTAAAAAAACTTGATTTTTGAGAAAATACTCTATCTGACCAAATGCGCCAATAGCTCAGCTGGATAGAGCAACTGCCTTCTAAGCAGTAGGTCACAGGTTCAAATCCTGTTTGGCGCACTCGAGCAACTTAAAAATAAAAAATGGTGGTTGTAGCTCAGTTGGTTAGAGCGCGTCCCTGTGGAGGATGAGGTCGCCGGTTCGAGTCCGGTCAGCCACCCACAACTAATTTGATTAAGTTTAGTTTTTAAGTAAAATTATTTTTAAATTAATCAGTCCAATGATTAATTAAGAAATGCAAACTACGCAAGCAGATATTTATCCGCCGACCAAAATAGTGATCAAAAATACCCCAAGCAAAGGCAGAGGCGTGTTTGCCATCTCACCGATCAGCAAAAATGAAGTGATTGAAATAGCACCGATTGTTGTGCTGGGCAAATATGATTCTGAAATAATAAATAACAAAAATTCAGTTCTTTATTATTATTCTTTAGAGCAAGTGAGACTGAAAAGAGATTGTATTATGTTGGGTTATTCTTCACTTTACAATCATAGTGATCAACCCAATTGTGATTGGGAATATGATGACAACAAAGAAAATAGGTTTTTGAGAATTAGAGCCTTGGTGGATATTAATCCCGGGGAAGAATTGACAATAGACTATGATGATTCTTCAACGGAACAAGAATTCATGCCGGAAGAAATGTTGAAATTATAATTATTGATATTTTTTAAATTGCCAATATGAACGGTAGGTCGATCACTCCCCTTTCCAACCCTGGTAATATTTGTATATAATGAAATAGTAAATACTGCCCGTGTTTTCACGGACTTTAGAAAATATTATGCAAAAACTGACTGCAATTGTGGCGACCATTGGTCCAGCTTCTTCGTCTGAAGAGATTATTAAACAATTAATTTTGGCTGGGATGAATGTGGCGCGATTTAATACCAAACATGGCGAGGTAGCTTGGCACCGAGAAAAAATTAAATTAGTTCATGAAGTAGCACATAAGCTTAATAAACCCATTGCGATTTTATTGGATTTACAAGGACCAGAAGTTCGTATTGATTTGCCGGATGGTAAAAGTTTTTCAGTGAAGACGGATGAAGAAGTAACTTTTACCAGCAATAGATCAAAAAATGGAGAAAGAATTATTTATGTACCAGAAAAAGTAATCTCGATTTTAAAGTCGGAGAGCTTGGTTCTGTTGGACGATGGTGCCTGCGAATTCAAAGTGACTGCTCAGACATTTACGGATTTAACGGCTAGGGCTTTGGGTGATTGCGAAGTCAAACATCGTAAAACTCTCAATACTCCTGGTTTAGTGGTTGATATGCCTTCATTGATAGAAACAGATTTTACTCATTTAGATCATGTTGCCGAATTAAAAATTGATTATGTAGGTTTGTCTTATGTGCGTGATAAAAATGACATAGATTTTTTGCGTCAAGAATTGGCGAAAAGACAAGTGAAAGCAAATATCATTGCCAAGATTGAAAATCAATCTGCTCTAGACAACATAGATGAAATTATTATGGCTAGCGATGCAGTGATGGTGGCTCGTGGAGATTTGGCAGTAGAAGTGCCTTTTGAACAACTTTCATTTTGGCAAAAAATGATTATTACCAAATGTCGAGTGGCAGCCAAACCAGTAATTACTGCTACGCAAATGCTCAAATCTATGGTGGATAATCCCCGACCAACTCGTGCTGAAGTGAGTGATGTGGCCAATGCAGTTTATGACAGTACCAGTGCAGTAATGCTATCCGAAGAGACTGCGATGGGCAAATATCCAGTAAAGGCAGTCGCAACTCAAGCCAAAATCGTTGCTTTTAACGAGCAATATGTAGAATCAAATTGTGGTGATTGGACAGATGGAGATAAGTCTAGCAGTATTACTCATGCAGCCATGTATCTCATTGATCATCAACAGAAAGTGATAGATAGCATTATTTGTTTAACCGAAACAGGAAAAACCGCTAGCTTACTTTCTCGTTTTCGACCCAAAATACCCATTCATGTTTTGACTAGTAATGAACAAACTTATCGCAAGTTAGCATTATATTTTGGAGTGATTCCTCACATTATAGAATTTCCAGAAAATGGTCTTCAGGAACCATATGAAATTGTCAAAGAAGCAGGTTTGTTGGGTATTGTTGAGCCAGAAAAAAATGTCTTGGTAGTTTATGGTTCAATTTGGAAAACTCCCGGTTTGACCAATAGCCTGTCGCTAATGACAGTTCCGGGAAGAAGGGATTAACTCAATATTGGGAACTTGAAAGTAAAAAGTAAAAATTAGAAGTAAGCAGTTACTTTTTAAAATTAAAAAAAGTTAAACTGTAAATTTAAAGAAAGGGTATATGGCAAAACAACGCAAAGGCTTATTGGCTTTCATAGTAGGAGCTGCTGCAGGAGCTGCTGCTGCTTTTTTATCTGATAAGGATAATCGAGAAAAAACGGTTCGCGCAGCCAAACAAGCTGTTAGAAAAGGCAAGGCTGTTCAAAAACAAACTACTGCCAAAGTCAAACAAGCTGTCAGAAAAGGCAAGCAAACTGCTCGCAGAGCTGTGAGTAATGCCCGCAAAACTGCCAAACGAGTTGGTAGAAAATAAATTATTTAAATTTAAATAAGCTGTAATTTTTTTCCAGCTTGTTGGGCCACTTGAAGAAATTGGTCAATGTCTTTTTTGGTGTGAGCTGCACTTAGTTGTACCCTAATTTCGTCTTTTCCCTGAGGAACAACTGGATAGTTGATGTTGGTAACCAAAACGCCTTGTTCATAGAAGGCTTGTTTCAAGTTTTTTGTTTTGGCGGTGTCCCCGATGAGAACTGCCTGAATGGGATGTTCTGATTTTGCAGCAAAACGATAGCCCAAATTTAGCATTTTTTCTTTAAAATAAATGATGTTTGTTTTTAAAGTATCTGCAACTTTTTTACCTTCAGTAGTGTCTAATAATTTTACTGCAGTCAAAGCAGCAGCAGCCGTACCAGGAGCAATGTTGTTGGAATAAATATAGGTGGCAGCTGATTCACGTAAATAATCGATTATTATCTTGGAACTGACTACATAGCCACCATCCGCACCAAAAGCCTTGCCCATAGTGCCAATCAGCACGTCGGCTTTGGCATTTGAGATTTCTTCGGTACCCCTGCCAGTGGCACCAAAGGCTCCGACTCCATGCGCATCGTCCACGACCAGGAGCACTCCCAGTTCATACTGATTATTAAAATCGTCTATGACTTTACGGATTTTGGCCAAATCTTGATATTCACCCAACATACTAAACACTCCGTCTGTTACCACCAGAGCGCGCTTATATTTACCCAATTTTTCTTTTAGTACTTCTCGCAGATGATCGGCGTCTAGATGTTTGAAGATGGCTTTTTGTTCTTTTTCTAAATTGGCCACCCGAATGCCATCAATAATACTGCGATGATTGAGCTCGTCAGAAATAACCACGGCACTATTGTCTACCAAAGAATCTTTACTTTGACCTTTGAGCAATGAAAATAACACGGCCAAGTTGGTGGCAAAGGCGGAAGAAAAAATCATGGCATCCTCACGTCCATGAAATTTTGCCAGAGCTTTTTCCAAATCACGATGAACCTTCAATGCTCCGGAAATAAAGCGAACTGCCCCAGGTCCAGTACCATACTGTTCAGTGGCTCTATGCTCGGCAGCTATTAATTGAGGATGATGTCTGAGTCCCAGATAATCATTGGAATTGAAAACCAAAAAAGGTTTTCCATCGATCAAAGCTCGCGGAGAAGGTTGGAGCTCAAAACCTTCAATAATAGTTTCTTGACGTTTTGTAGTGTGAGCTGCATCAATGCGAGCCACTTCTGCTTCTAATTGTTTGAAAAATTTTTGATTATTCATAAACTCTTTTCTAGTTTTCTACAACTTGGATACTTTGTATGGTAACTGGAGTGACTGGTTTGGATCTTTCTCCGCTAGCGCTAATAGCTACAGGGGCGGTGGCAATAGCATCAACTGTTTCCATGCCACTGACTACTTCCCCAAAAATCACGTAATTGGCAGGCAAAGCATAATCTTGATGCATGATGAAAAACTGACTGCCATTGGTGTTTGGTCCAGCATTGGCCATGGCTACAGTACCTCTATTATATTCACCGGTAAAAGGCTCATCAGCAAACTTATATCCCGGACCGCCCCTACCAGTACCCTCTGGATCGCCACCTTGAATCATAAAACCCTGGATGGCACGATGAAAAATAGTATTGTCATAAAAACCTTCTTTGGCCAAAAAGACAAAATTATTGACAGTAATGGGAGTTTGGTCGGCATGAAGCTTGATAGTAATATCTCCCTTGGAAGTGCGTAGAGTCACCTGATATTGTTTGGTTTCGTCAATCTGCATGGTTGGTTGTTGATCGTATTGTTTTTTGTCCATAGCACTTTCTGTTTGTGGATTACTACTATCAGAGATTACTTGCTTATCAATTAATTGATCACTAGTTAAGTCGGAATTAATAGCAGTTTTCCTGCGCGTCAACAAAAATCCCAGACTAATGATGATAATAATTGTAATGATTATCCAAAAAATATTATTTTTCATATTTGTTAAAAGCTCAATAAACACAGTATACTAAAATGAATAAACTATCAAAGTGTAGTTTGTTGCCAACTATTTTTTGGCTAGCAAATTGGGTTAATTTTAGTCTTCCATCAACTGCGCTTCGCTTGTTGATGCCAATCATAGAGGAAATACGAACTTTTTTATTGAGAATGAAGATTGTTTTATTTTTAATCCTGCTTAATTTTATCAATTCTCCAACCCAATAATGAACCAAGAATTAGCGTCATTATTAGTATTGGCAATAAACTAATTGGATTACCCCATCCTATTAAGATGGCCGTAGGAAACATTATAGTTATTGCAATACTTATACCTTTAATTGCTCCTTTTAATTTGAGATCGGTTTTCGCTATAAAAAATGCTGTTACCACCCAAAAGAAAAAGGCAGACAAGTTGGCATCCCATGTGAGTTTTTGAGCAATCATTGGAATAACATCAATAATTCCAGCAATAACACCTAATAATAAGGATTTTTGCATTTTTGTCATGGTGGGGAAATTATAGCAAAAATTAAAGTGGTTCGTAGATTGTCCAAGATTAGGCCTGACTCCAGATGTGATGGCTCTGTTGGATTATGTCAACGACTACTTGGCGCAAAGAGAGTAATTTTGCAATAAAATACTATACATCAGAAGCTTCTCAGCTCGAGATTCATCCAAGTGATGGTCTCCATTTTCCAAATCTATAATTATTTTCTTAAGATAATCCTTAAGATCATAGTTTTTAAGTTCACTTGTCCATCTTTTTGATTCAAGTAAAAACTTATTTGCAGCATTCATAGAACCACGCTGAACTAAACTGGCAACTCTGTACAAGTCATTTGAAAGTGAGCCAATGAGCATTTTTTCTTCTGTCATAAAATTTCTCCAAAAAAATATTTCGTTAGTTTTTTATAAACTTTTTTTATTTCTTCATCTTGAATTTCATTCTTAGTGTTGTTGTCACGAGGACGAATATTGATGAAAGAATTGAAATCAATTTCGTTTGTTTCCAAATCAATGCCACCTCCCCACAAATCCTTTTGCTTAGATCCTTGACTTAATAATATTTGTTCACCCTCAAAATGACGATTCATGCCTGCTGAACAAACTTTATTTTCAATATCGATGACTGTTTTGATATAAACTTCAAACTCTTCTTTAAGTTTTTTTATTTCTTCTTTGGTGAAAGGCTGAGATTTAGTGAGAATCACACTTATATGATAGCAGATTGAAAAAGTTTAAATTTTGATGCCAATAATCAACGAAATACGAACTTTTTTTGTGGAGAATAGTGATTGTTTTATTTATTCTCCAAAAACTTCACAAGCCAAACTACCGAGTTTTTCATTAAATCTATAATGTGTATAAGAAATAGGATTTTTATCTGCATTCAGTTCAACTCCTGTTAAACTAATAGAGTCAGAAGACTCACTAACATAAATCTTAATCTCGGCATTATTTCCACTGATTACTAAAGTGTTATCAACTAATTCAACACTAGTAATTTTTTTTATAGGAAAATTAGAAGCTAACTTTTCCATCCGATCAAAGTAAGTTATCTGATCATTATTATTTACTTGGCGAGACTCTACTAATTCACCTTTGATATATACTTCCCAATCGCTATGAACATGGATTTGATATTGACCTTTTTCATAAAGTTCATCTTTGCCATCTTTACCAGGCAAAGTATCAATATATTTTTCACCAATATCAATAGTCAACCACCCGTCAGCAGGATGAATAACTTTCCAAATTGATTTGCCAATAATCACTCTAAAACTATCAGCAAAAACTGGTAGTGAAATTTGTTTTGTATTCATGAGTTAATTTTACCAGATACCCATTTATATATTACCTACATTCAACGTTGAATCCGCGCACCAATAGTTTTTAATTATTTGTGAATTACAATGATATATTGTGTTATAATAAGTGGTCGGTTTTGATCTGGCGTTTTTCAGTTTACTAAGGAGGCAAAAAATGCCAAGATCAGTTCACGAAACAGAAGCGGCCAATTTCCAACGGCTGATGGATAACTATTCGCGTCTGAAAAATGACCGAGACCATCGCGAACGTTTCAAGCGCCACTTGGAGCAAGACTTCATCCGTGGCGTAGATAAGCCAGAAACCTATGACCAATTGGAGCGTGCATACCTGAATTGGCGTTAGCGCCAACAAACAGGTGATGTCAGGTCAAACCGATATTAGCCCTCGCTTACACAAGTGAGGGCTTTTTACTTTTGAATCTTCATGGAACCATTAGAAGAAAGAAGGGTTTTTGTTCTGTTATCAAATAAAAAAAACCAATCATCAGTATCTGAAAAAGGAACAACGATTTTTATATCATGACTTAGTAGAAATTCCGTATTGTGTCCTGATTTATCAAAAACAATTCCCTTTATTTTAATCACAGGTTGTACTTCGTTAAAAAATAGCTTAACTTTATCATCTTCAAAGTCAGGCCATTCAAATAATAATTTATCATTTTTAAGAATTTTCCATTTTCCCTCAATAGAAATGATATATTGTCCTGCTTTCAGACCCCATTCAGCTTTTTGTTTAGTTCCAGTCTTGATTTCACCAATATCAATGCTCAATCCGCCTGCATAAATAGTATTTACTCGTAAAGGTAAATTAAAGGATTGATTTAAAATTTCTCTGGCTTGGATTATGTCCAATACTTTAGTATTTTTCATACCGTAATTATAAGCTAATTTATAAGAGATAACTAGTTGTTTGTTGTCGAATAGCCTTATGGAAAAATTGTCCTCTTATTGACTCATGTTTTGTAAGCAGAATAATCAATCTAATAACAACAAATGAGATTGAAATGTCCACAAAAAAACCACTTTCCCAAAAACAAATAATTAGAAAAATTAACAGACAAACTCGTAAGAGCTACAAATTTTGTTATGAGTTGTTGAGCTTGAGATTACCAGTCTCAAAACTATATGACAATAATCCTGTAATTTCGCAAGGCGTCGTTTATGGAGGCGTGGAGAAAGTCTTAATAATTCAAGACAATACTAACTTTGATAGATGAAGATGAACTATATAAAAAAATTGGCAAAAACATTCAGAAATACCGCAAGCATAAAGGATTTTTGCAAGATAACCTTAGTTATGCTTCAAATGTTTGTCGTGGCTATTTTGGCAGATGTGAGCGTGGCGAAAATCATCCTAGTATTTCAACAATTTGCAAAATATCTCAGACATTAGAAGTGCCTTTATATAAATTTCTCATCTTTGATGAAAGATAAATTTATGAAAAAATTGTTTTTAATTATCCCAATTTTAATTGTTTCTGCCCTAGTGTTTTCAGCCTGCACTCAGTCAGGTGAAGTTAAAGAGGCATTTAATAAAGGCTACTCAGATGCCCGACTTGGATTCGAACCAAGATTGACGGCTTCAAAGGCCGCTGTCCTGCCATTGGACGATCGGGCAATATATAAAGAACTTGGTTATTCTATCTGGGAGTAGGCAATGTTTCAAGTTTTTCTTAAAACTACATAATGATTGAGGTTTTCAGATTTGCCGTCAGCAACGTATTCTTGCACCAATTTTAAGCCGGAATTGGTGATTAATTTTTTCATTTCTTGCTCATCGGTGTAGTGACAATAGCGATGTGCGGTTATTCCTTGTTGCCAATCTAGAATATAATCATTTTTTTCCAACTCTTCTGGATCAATTTGCACAATGCTGGAGTGAATTTGTTTTTTTTCAAACCTTTTTTCATTTAAAAACCGCCAAGCAGTGAGAATTAAAAATCCACCAGAAACCAAAGAATTGCCCAGTAATTGCACTAGCTCTTGACGTAATCTTTGGGAAGGAATGTGGTGTAAGACGCCAAAAAGAGTGGTGAGATGATATTTTTTATAGGGAATTTCTTCTGAGAGAGTTTGATGAAGCAAGGATTCAACTAGATCGATGGTCATAAATTCTTTTTCAAATTTGAGAGGTTCCAGTCTTTGCTGGGCAAAATTCAAAAGCTCTTGGCTGTTATCCAGACCGTGATAAATCAATTTCTTGCTTATTTTTTGGCGAAATAAAAACTCTCCAAATCGACCATTACCACAGCCCACGTCTAGTACTTTAAATGGAGTTTTTTCTTTAGCCAGAGGCTGAATAAAGGGTAGTAAATTTTTCCATCCTTGCCAGTAAAAACTTCTAGTTTTACTAAACTCAGTAGCCGTCAATTGATAGAAACGGGCATTGATTTTATTGAGCTGGTGGATGAGAGCGATCTTCATTAGCAATTGGTTGATACAATATAGTCTCCAGACTATGAAACAACTCAATTATACTAATTACCTTCCAGAATTGTTGGGTGTCTTGCGGGAATTGGAAAATGCCAGTCATTTGAATACGGCTTTTTTACAAAAAATAGTCAAACGCTATCCCCTCCCCGATGGTTCTATTTTGTCCAAAACGGATGTTATTGCTGCTTATAAACAATTGGCAGGTCGGCACGGTTTGCAACCCTATAGTGAAAAACTAGTCAAAAAAATCATGATGAAACCCACCCGTACTATTTCAGGTGTGACACCAGTAACGGTCTTGACCAAACCCTTTCCTTGTCCAGGTAAATGTATTTTTTGTCCCAACGATATTCGCATGCCCAAGTCTTATTTAAGTGATGAGCCGGGAGCACAGCGAGCAGAACGTAATTATTTTGATCCGTATTTACAGACCTACAATAGACTGGATGCTCTTCATGCCATGGGTCATCCAACAGACAAAGTAGAATTGATAGTTTTGGGAGGAACTTGGTCGTATTATCCAGAAGATTATCAAATTTGGTTTATTAAAGAGTGTTTTAGAGCAATGAATGAATTTGGTCAAAAAGATGATCGGAAAAAAATTCAACAGTTTTATCAAAAAAAACAACAACAATTCAAAAAAAATAAACAAACATTTGCCACCAATGATCCTCAAAAAAACAAACGAGCTTTTTCCAAATTAGAGTTACATGGTGAGCAATTGACCAAACGCTATAACCAAGTGATTTCTGAAATTTATATTGCTCCAGAAAAAAAGCTGGGTATTGACGATTATCAGCAAGCTACTTGGGCTGAATTGATCGAACAACAACAGTATAATGAAAAAGGTAAGATTCGTAATGTCGGTTTGGTGTTAGAAACTAGACCGGATAATATTTCAGAACAAGAAGTGATGCGCTTGCGTCGCCTGGGTTGTACCAAAGCTCAAATTGGTGTGCAGAGTTTACAAGATGAGGTGCTGCGCAAAAATCATCGTGGTCACGATGTCTCGGCTACTCGTCGGGCATTTGCCTTGCTTCGTCAGGCTGGTTTCAAGATTCATGCCCACTGGATGGCCAATCTTTATGGTTCCAATCCCCAACTTGATAAACAAGATTATGAATTATTATTTAGTGATCCTGATTTTAAACCAGATGAACTCAAGATTTATCCTTGCTCATTGATTGAAAGTGCCGAGCTGATGAAGTATTACCAAGCTGGTCAATGGCGACCTTACAGTCAGCAAGAATTACTTGACGTACTCTCTCATGTTTTATTGGTAACCGAGCCTTATTGTCGATTAACTAGAGTGATCCGTGACATCCCCTCGCCGGATATCGTAGTGGGTAATAAAAAAACTAATTTTCGACAAATTACAGAACAATATTTGGCCAAAATTGGCAAACAATCGCCAGAAATTCGAGCGCGAGAGATTCGTGGCCAGTTTTTTAATCCAGAAAAAATAAAATTGAAAACCATCACTTTTCAAACTTCAGTTAGCGAAGAGCAGTTTTTGCAATATAGCGCTCCTACCGTAGCTGGTGAAAAATTGCTTGGTTTTTTACGCCTAAGTTTGCCCAAAAAAAATAGTTTTATCAAAGAATTAAAAAATAGTGCCATGATTCGTGAAGTGCATGTCTATGGTCCAGCGATCAAGATTGGTACTAAGGGTAAACAGCATGCTCAGCACTTGGGATTGGGTACACGATTGATGAAATTAGCCAAGCAACGAGCCAAAAAAATGGGTTATGAAAAACTCTCGGTTATTTCTGCAGTTGGCACGAGAGAATATTATCGTAAAAAAGGTTTTTCAAATGGAGAACTTTACCAATACGTCAAGCTTTAGTCTTTTTTATCTATTCCAAAACGCTCACGAGTAAAATCAATTTTTTTGCGCATTACCTGAGTGATATCAATATTCAGTTCGATCGCCAAAAGAATTAACGAACCAAAAACATCGGCAAACTCATCTTGCATGTTTTCTTGACTGAATCTGGCAATTTTGGAATCCCGAGCTAGATTCATGCTGGTCAAAATCTCATCAGACAATTCACCCAATTCTTCTACGATTTTCATGGTACGAGCAAAAATTTGTTGCTCTTTGTCTTTAAGTGGCCAACGCTTATTCAGGAAATTACTAATTTCTTGATATTCAGTTACCAATTTTTCAATAGTCATTTTTTGATTTGTTACTGATTTCATAAGTTGTTATTGTAACATGTCCAGGCCTACACCCAATAAATCTTTCAATTTTATTGTATTATTTTGTTCTAAAATGAGTTGTTGTTGGGCGACAAAGGTGGGTAATTTAGTAAGTTTGGTTGGTTGAAGCTGAGTTTGCATAAATTTCAAAAAGCGTTGAGAAAAAGGAGCGCAATATTCACAACGCGCACAACCAGCAGTAAATTTTTGGGGATCTTCAAAATATGACAGGATTTTTTGATGGTGACATTGTTCTTTGAAAACATATTCCATCATTTTATTGAGTGATCGTTGCGCTCTTTTTTTTGTCTTTTTTGTTTGCATGCGTTGATGAACTTCAATGTCAGAAGGATGGAAAAGCAACTCACACCAGCTAAACTTTCCATCTCTGCCAGCTCTACCAATTTCTTGAACATAATTTTCCAAATTGCCAGGCATTTGAAAATGAATCACAAAACGAATATTTGCCTTATCTATGCCCATCCCAAAAGCATTGGTGGCAATAATGATTTTTAAATCATTATTGATGAATTTTTCTTGGATAAGCATTTTTTCTTCTGCAGTACGGCCAGCATGGTAATAATCGATGGCTAGCTTTTGAGACGGATCAAGTTTACATAGCGCTTGATAAATCATTTCTGCTTGTTTGCGAGTAGTGACATAAATCAGACCAGCTTGATTGACAAAGACGCGATGCAATAAATAAACCAGGTATAAAAATCTTTGGGAATGTAGTTCAAAATGTTTGGTAGTGATAAATAAATTACTCCGGAAAAAATTACCTCGAAAAACATTGGCTGACTGAATATTAAAAGAATTTTGTAAGTCCATTACGACTTTGCGCGAAGCAGTGGCGGTAAACAAGGCTAGTCTAGGTTTTTTGGGGAGTTGTTCAATAAACAAAGGAATATCTCTGTAGTGAACACGAAAATCATGGCCCCAAGTAGAAAAACAATGAGCCTCATCTATGGCAACAAAAACTGGAGGATGTTTTTTCATCAATTCCAAAAAACGTTTAGTCAATAATCTTTCTGGTGCTACGTAAAGAAACTGACAATGATGGTTAATGAGATCTTGGTATTTTTGTTTGATTTCTAGCTGACTTAAAGTGCTATTGATGTAGTGAGCCGTAATCCCCTTTTTATGCAAAGCATCTACTTGATCTTTCATCAGGGCAATTAATGGAGAAATGACGATAGTCAAATCATCCAGTGCCAAACCTGGAATTTGATAGCACAAAGATTTACCCTGCCCGGTAGGCAATAAAGCCAAGGTGGGTTTTTTTTGCAAAATACTCTTGATAATCACTCCTTGTGGAGCACGAAAATCAGTAAAACCAAAGACGGTTCGTAGAATTTTTTGCGGATCGATCATCCTTTTACTATCTCTTTCCAATCTTGCATTAACCGTAACGTCAGTTAATAATGACCTCATATGGAAAAATCTTTATTTTTAGCAAAGCATCGTGTGTGGGTTCTGATTTTAGCTTGGATTGGTATGCTTTTGGCCTCATATCTTTATTACGAATATGCTGTCCAAGATACTTTTGGAGTGTGCAACATCAATGCCACTATCAATTGCAAACCAGTGACCAAAGGTTCGTTGGCTCTTTTCTATGGTGTACCAGTGGCAATTATTGGTGGTATGGGTTATCTTTTTATTTTTCTATCTGCCTGGTTTAGAAAATTTAAATGGTCGTGGGGTTTAGCCATCTTTGGTATGCTGTTTTGTTTGCGATTAACTTTCTTGGAAATTTTTGTGGAAAAAGTTATTTGTCCGGTCTGTGTAGCTTGTCAAATCATTATGCTGATTATTTTAGTCTTGACATACCGCTTAGCTTTTCCAGAAAGAATTAAATTATTTAAGAAATCTTATCCACAAGAGTGATATAATCTTCTTCGTCACCATATCTGGAAATCACCTGCCGCGGTGGCGGAATTGGTAGACGCGCGAGACTTAAAATCTCGTTCTGGCAACAGAGTGTGGGTTCGATTCCCACCCGCGGCACATTGGCAGTACATCGGGGAGTAGCTCAGTTGGCTAGAGTGCGCGGTTTGGGACCGCGAGGTCGCAGGTTCGAGTCCTGTCTCCCCGACATAAGAAATAAACTGAGAAATTTATTACTAATCTTTAATTTTTATTAAACAATTTTGTTCCACGGTTAAAATTTTTTCAGGAGTAAGTAAGTACCATTTTTTGTCTAGTTTTTGATGAAAAGTTTGAATTATTAAATTATTGGAAAATATAATTTGTGTTTCCGATGAGTCAGGAAAAATGTTAATTTTTTCTATTGTTTGATTTTCAAATTTGGGAAGTAACGAATCAATCTTTCTATAATCTTGGTCATCATTTCCTATTTCTTTGCCATTTTCTAAAATTTTCCATGGGCAAAAATCTAGGGATAGAGTATAAGAGCCTCTTTCAAGTTGTTTGGTTTTTGATGTAATAATTTTTTTACCGAACTCAAAAAAAATTGCTGTGGAGTAACCTCTCCAAGCGCGCCAGCATTTTTGTCCATATAATTTATTAAAAATAATATCTATTTCATTCATAAGTTAATTATATATCAGAAAATTTAAAAGAATTAAGCCCTCAGAAATTCTGAGGGCTTAGGGTGACAGCTCTTATTTTGCACTACTCACATTGAGTTATTGGCTCAAATATTCCCTACCGACCTCTAACAAGCGTTGGTAGGACATATTGTCTTTTTCCAAACGGTAGTGTCTTCCAAGATATTCATGGAATTCACTCGCTTGCCTCTGGGTCATTCGTAACTCTTTGACGACATTATCGAACTTCTGTTGTTCGCTTTCTCGTGACATGGCACTCTCCTTAGAACAGGATTAGAGTGAGTAGCACATTGTTCGTGAGCTGTCGTTGCTACTCAAACCACCGTAAGTCAGTAAATAGACTTGGGTAATTTGTGTAACAAGCGGAGATTATAACACTTGGAGAAGAGATTATTGCTGATTAATTCTTTAAATCTTCAAATACTTCATAAATATTTCCCGCTCCGAGAGTGAGGAAGACGTTGCCGGGTTTGAGTTCGGTACGAAAGTAATTGGCTAGATTTTCATTGGTGCCCAAATTTTGAGCTTTAATGTGAGGATATTTTTTAATAATAGCTTCGCAAAGAGTGGTACTGGAAATGGTAGGATCTGCTTTTTCGCGAGCGGAAGAGAAGATATCAGTCATTACTATTTCAGTAGCATCGACAAAAGCATCAACAAATTCTGCAAAAAGTTGTTTAGTGCGTGAGTAAGTGTGAGATTGAAAAGCAATTACTTTTTTTTGAGTAGGAAACCATTCATTAAGCGCAGTAATGGCAGCTTTGATTTCGTGAGGATGATGAGCATAGTCATCAAAACATTGCACTCCGTTGAGGGAACCAATGTTTTCAAATCTTCTGGAAGTGGAGCGGAATTGGTCTAGATTGTGATGAGTGAGAGCCAGTGGATTGAGTTGGGCACTGGCGGCGATGGCGGCCAGCGCGTTGAGCGCATTAAATTTACCAGGAATTTGTAAATTCAATGGGTATTCTTGATCTTGATAGTTAAAACTAGCTTGAGTGTGACCGGCTTGAGATTGATATTTGGTGAGTTGAAAATCAGCAGTTT